>Ga0256907_1000281_pt1 | contig 14853 bp, 10 predicted proteins | sample MC6MC0745MT_FD_186329 | JGI IMG/M metagenome (GOLD analysis project Ga0256907, IMG submission 186329) | Metatranscriptome of enriched soil aggregate microbial communities from Iowa State University, Ames, United States - MC6-MC0745-MT... | ecosystem: Environmental > Terrestrial > Soil >... | reverse complement strand
TTTTGTAAAATGCTTCATAATTGAACGACTAATTTCTGTTCTTTTATGACTAAAAGAACCAAAAGTCTTTTTTTGCGGTGATATTTTAATCGGTCGAAATTCACTTTTGAAGCTACCAGATCGAAACGGTGTTTTACACCCCGATCTGTTTACGCTTAATGGAGTGTTTCGACGCTTCCCGATGCTCGGGACAGGCTGATCAAAACATCATACCGCTGGTTAAAAGTCCATCTGTGTTATTGAATCAAAATTTTTGATTTAACTACATTAATTATATTAGGCGCATTCGTTTTTTACGTTCGGACTTTATCTTACAGCTTGGAAGCTATGAACCTTATGGTTTGATGTACCAATACGCAAAACGAGGTATGATATTTTAGTTTAAAGGTTAAACGACCACAAAAAAAATATTTTATACATATTAGTGCCTGTACACAGCACCATAACCGGCAAAAGGTTGAGTAAAAAGCATATAAAAAGGCGTGGAACTCAACAATATCAGGCTCTGAGGTACTGGTATACCACGCAACAGATAAGTTGGCTCACGCCTAGGTCGTGAGCTAATCTACTTATCATCTCGTTGCTTTAAATTACCAGTTTTCAGAGCGAGACTCTAAGCAATAGCTTAATATTTTCTATATAAAGTATTGCGAAATTACAATTAATATGTAATCTTAAAAAACAAATATAATATAAAAAAACAATATACCCTACAGGGTATGTAAAAATATTTTAAAAGATTTGAAATTTACAATGATGAAAAAAAAATTTATTGTAAATATCGATCAAAAGAGAAAAGAGCTCGCTATTCATGTGAAGCACTTAAGGTTATCAATCTTATCAATTGGTAATAAGGTCAAGTTAGGCATAACTCGAGATGAACTCAGCAGTATAATTGAATCTTTATCTGTCAAAACCATAGGTGATTTCGAGCGAGGGGTTGTAAATACAAAAATTAATTCATTGTTCAAACTCGCTAAAGCGCTCAACATTTCCGAAAGTGAGTTGTTAGATATGGACTTCACATATACTGCTTATTATCATAATAATGAAATTATTGTAGTTTCTAAGAATAACTCCGACATTATCTGCTCGAATCAACAATATGAATTTTATAAATTAAATTACGAATACTACCTTAATTCTTCAGAAGAAAATGATAAAAAATAAATTTATAAAATACTATTAACAGAACCCAAGCATAATTTATGTTTGGTTTTTTGTTAAAATAAATTTTAACATTTAGAAAAATTATGTATTTTTATCCTGACGGGAATACTAGTATTTACCTTCTGGTATCTAAAACAACTTTTAATCTGTTATATGACCAATAAGATTGAATATGTAAGGTTTTTAAATCAAGACGAAATTTCTAGATATTTACAAAATAAAAAAGCAACCTACATCCAAAAGAAAATAGAGGTCAATATTGCAATTCAACAAAATGATATATTGTTAATTAAAGAGTATGAAAAATTTGAGATTGAAATAATTGAAAAATATGAAAATAATCTCAAAGAGTTTAGGAGGAATGAAGCATTATGGAAGGATAAAAAATGTAAGTGTGGTGTAAAACTAAGATTTTACACTCGATCAAATTTTTGGGGATGCCCAGATTATACAAATTTGGAAGAAGAACATATTACATTTAAAGAGGATAAACAACAAAAAGAAAAATTCGATTACGATTTTAGTAATGTTAAAGTTAGGTTAGATAAAGACTGGTGTTCGATAATTATTAAAAGATTGGGCCTTATAACTAAAGTAACAGCCAAAGAGTTACTTCTTTTCTACCAGTCAATCGGTTTTGATGATTTAAGAGAAAAATATGATTACAAAAGTACGTTAACAACAATATCAACTTATGAATATGCTAATAAAAAATCAAAAAAAGAAGAAGAAATTGTAAGAGATTTTTTAAGTAAAAACTTTAGGGTTTTATCTCAACCGTATGTCGAATATAAATTTGTGGACCAGCAAAAGAAAATATGTATACCTGACTTAATAGTTTCAAATAATGATCAAGTCTTTATAATTGAGATTAAGACTCATAATTTTTATATTAATGAAGAGCAGCTACAACTATATTATAATCTTATCTCACATTGCCAAGCAATAAGCAATGATAGAAGAAATCTTTATAGCATTTTTGTTGTAAATGAAATATTTGAAAGTGAATACACTAACGAAAATGCAATATTAATAAATGATCTGGTCAAGCTAAAATCAAAACAAGAAATTATTGAATTTTTACAGCAAAATAAATTTCAATAAATGTTGATCTTCGATTGCTCAGACTGTGAGTTGACAATATTTAGTAAATATTAGAAACATTTAGCATCAAAGTCTAAAATATTCTATGCTTTTTTATGTTTTAGTAGAAAGCGGATAAATATTTGTAATTTTTAAAAGAAAAGTAAATCTAAAATTAGTTCTGTTGGAACTGTAGACAATAATGTTAATAATAATTAAAAAATAAATAATGAACAATAAAGACACAGCAATGGAATGGAAAATAGATAAAACCTCCCTAATTGAGCTTCTTGGAAAAACCATATATAGACCAGAAAATGTCCTTGTAGAAATCGCTGCAAATTCCTATGACGCTGATGCAAGCATAGTCAAGATTGTAAGTAGTGGTGAAAATCAAAAAATTCAAATTTTTGATGATGGCTGTGGAATGGATAGTGATGACTTAAAAATATTAACTACTATTGCAAAATCTAACAAGAGAGAGTTGGTAGAAAAAAAAATACCTACAACAATTTATAAAAGGCAATATCTAGGTTCCTTCGGTATTGGAATTATATCTTTTTTATCTTTAGGAAATAAAATTACAATTTTCACAAAGAAAAAAGATGGTGAAACATTATGCATAGTCATTAATAGAGAATTTGATGTCGATGGTAAAACTGCGGATATTCCAATTTCCGAAATACAGAAGAATGATGATTTTGGAATGCACTTAATTAATGGTATTGAAACCGTATCAGGTACTACAATAGAAATTGAAAATACAAAACTTGATTTACAGAAAGCATTTCCCATAATTAAGTACAAGCTAAGTAATTTACCTTTATCAAAAAATTTTAAAATTCAGCTTAACAATTCTGAAATTAAGAAAGATGATTATCCAAGTAATAACTGGGAAAGTAAAAATTTCATAATTAGTCTTGAAGATATTGACCCAAATTATATATCTGATGTAGATCTTCATGTTTATTACAATCCTGATTCTCCCACTGAAACAATTCCTACATATAAAAGAGGAATTTTTCTTAGAGTTCATGGAAGAGTTATTGAGCATAATCTCTACCAGCGAATAAGACCTAATTTAACTTCCCCTGGTTCAATTGATTCTAGAATAACCGGTTTTGTTGAAGCAGATTATCTTTTTACAAAGATTCAAGCAAATAGAGAAGATTTTTTTGATAACAATATTATTGAAAGAATATGCGAGCAATTACAACAGCAGATTCAAAACCTTATTAATGATTTTTTACTAATCAAAAATCTTGTTTCCGAAGATACTTACATTAATTCATTTAATAGACAGAGAGATTTAGCAATAGAAAGAATTCAAAATATACATGTAGATTTAAATAGACTAGGTCTAAAATTTAAATATATGCCTATTTATGAACAGGAAGTTGTAATAATCATAGCTGAACTCTGCCAATTAAATCTTTTGGATTTTGAAATAATCAGTACAAGTGGAGGTAGTCATATCGATTGTCTCGTTCAATGGAATTATCATCAACATAAAAGAATGCCAGATTTTGTTGGCCATTTAGAAATTGAGACATATCTTCATAAATTTCTACTTCATCAACATGATTACAGAACCAAACCTGAAATTATTTGTTGGGATATTGATGAAGCAGCATTTGAAAGAGAAGTTAAGAAATATAAAAAAGATAGACCTGAAAGTATTGAAAGTGTTGAATTAAAGGAGCCTTTAGCAGAAGATAAAATTCATTTCAAACACCAAAAGGAAGTTCATGTGAAGATTAGAATGAAACATGATGAAATTCATACTAAAATTTTGAGAGTTTATTGCATTACGGATATTATTAGAACTGCTACTTTAGATGAAAATTCTAACTCTAATTAAAATACTCTTATTTTAAAGGATTTATTTTAAACTTAAAAGTAATTGTCAGTTTTTCAATATATATTAAATTAAGAGAAAAATTAAAATTAAAATGTTAGTTTAGCTCAAGAACAAATACCGAATACTGAAAAAACTAATTTATAAAATGGATTGGATCAAATTATTAAATAACAATAGGTTAAGACAATCGAAAAAAAGAAGTCATGAAGACGCTAGAAATGATTTTGAAAGTGATTTTGGGAGAATTATTTTTAGTTCTGCAATGCGTAGAATGCACGATAAGACACAAGTATTTCCTTTAACAACTGACGATAATATTCATTCTCGTTTGACACATTCACTTGAAGTAATGTCAATAGGTTATTCTCTTGGTGTAAGATTATGTGAGAATGAGGATTTTCAGAAGAGATTAAATATAGATAAATACGATTTATTCCGAGAAATACCTATCATACTTAAAAATAGCTGCTTAATTCATGATATAGGAAATCCTCCTTTTGGTCATTTTGGAGAAACAGTAATCCAGAATTACTTTAAAGAATTTTTCGATAAAAATATTATTGGAACAGATAAAATCAAAATGACAGCTGATAATGAAAATTCTGATAAATTTATATTAGAACTAACAGATCAACAAAAAAATGATTTTACTTGTTTTGATGGTAATGCGCAAGGATTAAGGGTAATAACAAAATTACAAGTCCTTAATGATGCATATGGCCTAAATTTGACCTATGCATCTTTAGCATCATATATTAAATACCCTAACTTTGATAAAATAGACGATAATAAGACGGCGAAGCATAAAATTGGGGTATTCTTTTCAGAATTAGAATATTTTAAAAAGATAGCTAAAGAATGTGATCTAGTTATCAATGACGAATATGTTAGACATCCGCTGTGTTATTTAATGGAAGCAGCTGATTCGATTTGCTATTTAACTATGGATTTGGAAGATGCATATTCAAAAAATCTTCTAACTTTAAATGAATATTATGATAAATTAAAAGACAATCCTAGAGTTAAAGATAAACTCGCAGAAATATATATTGACGAAGATAATTATTACAAAAACGACATAACAAAAATTGTTAATTTTAGGATACAAATTATTCAGGCTTTAGTACTTTTAGCATCAGATAATTTTATAAAAAATATAGAATATATTGAAAATGGCACCTATAATAAAGAGTTAATCTTTGATGATGATTTCAACCTTGCACAAGATTTGAAAGATTTTTGTTATGAAAAAATTTTTAAATTTCGAGAAATAAATTCCTTAGAAATAACAGGTCACTCTGTTATAAAAGGGCTTCTTGATTACTATATTGGTTTTATTTATCATAAAGATAAAAAATATAGAAAAAGAGCATCTTCATTGATTTCTGAAAGTTTAATTAAAATTGCATGTGAGGAAAATAATATTACTAATGAGTACAATATTGATAAATTAAGTGATTATTATAAATTAAGATTAATTGTAGATTTTATTTCTGGTATGACAGACCAATATGCTTTAAATCATTATCAAAAGATAAGTGGCCAAAAAATTAACTAAAATAAAAGAAAATATTAGTGAGGAATCTGAAATGTTTTATAATCATTTAAGATCAATTACTGATAATATGGTAACAGAAATTATTGATACGCTAATCAAACATACTAATGTGTTTGTATTTAGTGGAATAATACGTGACTTTTTTTTAGACCCAAATAAAAAAGATTTTCGTGATGTTGACTTAATTATTGAAGATGATATAGAAATTGAAGTGATTTTTTATAATTTAAATATTAAAAAAAATAACTTTGGAGGGTATAAAGTTCAAAATAAAAATACCACAATAGATTTGTGGGTAATCAATAAGACCTGGGGGTTAAACAATGGTCAATTATCATTCGCATTTGATGTTCTTAATACATTACCTAAAACGACCTTCTTTAATTTCTCGTCTATATTATTTCATATTAATAAAAAAGAATTTATTGTAGGAATAGATTTTATAAGATTTTTACGCGATAAGAAAATTGAAATTGTTAGTGAACTAAATCCATTCCCAGAATTATGTATTGTAAATACTATTTATTATAAGGATAAATTGAATCTACCTCTTGGTAAAAAATTAAAGAATTATCTTTTTCAAAATTTTGAATATAATAAAAATAAATTGGATACTGTTCAAATTAAACATTTTAAATGTGTAAAGTATAGTGTAGAATATATTCAAAAAGAAATTGAAAAATTAAAATAATACAGTTTTCTAATTAATCTTAAATGTGTCAAAACAATTATAAAACAAACTCAATAATGGAAATTCAGTAGAAAACTTTTGTGTATAAAATTTAGTTACCAAAAAAATATTAATTAAAAATGAAATTAAGCAATATTGACTTATATAATTTCTTAGTTGAAAAAGAAGTTCTAGCATTGTATCATGCAAATACTGTTAGGACTTCATTAACTTATTTTAATCAAAATGGATTGTTATCGAGAGGAGCTGTTGAAAATATGGGCTTATATCAAACTCCGCAAAGCTCAGATGAAGTTGATAAAGTCTTAAACGTTTGGAATGATGTATTTCTTGATACAATAGATTTACACTCATTTTTTCCAAGACAAAACTATTATGGTCCTATATTATTTGAATTAGATATTGACTTAATAAAAAATGATAACTTTGAAATTTGGATAACCAAAAACAATCCAATTAATTGGAAAAAAGAAACTCCGGACAATGAGCGATATTTTATAAATATTGATGACTTAAAAGAAAATTGGGACAAAATCCCTAGACAGAGAAAAATGATTACAGTTAGGAATAACCAGTCGCCAATTTTATTTCAATATATTAGAAGAATAATTGTTGATGATCCTAGAGTTACTATAAAACAAGGTGATGATAAAATTCACGTGTTTAATCAAAGTGTAAAAATCATAAAGGAGATTATAAGCGAGGGCCATCAGCTAAAAAATAAATTTATAACAAGAGAATGTAAAGGCTATTGTTACTGTACAAGTAATTATTTATATCAACACACTGAAAGTGAAATAAAAAGACTATTCTTATAAAGAAAATATTTATCATGAAAATAGAAATTAAGTGTCAATTTTGTAATACTGAGAATATTATAATTAATAATGTAATGTTTTTCGCAGAGGAATTACGAGAAACTAAGGTATTTTGTTCCATGTGTGATAATGAAATTATTAAGTTAAAAACAGACGGGTGGTTTTTTGTACAATCAATTGAGCAATATCAAATTGAACAAAAAATCGAACAACAAAAGGAGAATCTTAAGCATTTTTAATCAAACATTAACACTTTATATTCTTGAATCATTCAAATTTCATCCGTACATGGTTTATTATGTAGTACAACATATAATATGATCAGTGAGTAAAAGAAACACGAGGATTTGACATGGTTTTTATTTAAATAAAATATGTAAGTTTATGAAGTTTTTAAATACACTTTGCGTATATTTATTTTCATAGAAAATAAGTTAAACGACAAATCATTGTCATAAAAAGTAAGTTTAAAGTATTAGATTTGTAAAAAAAGTATTTTGAAAAACTCATTAAAAAATCTTCTTAATCAATTAAATCTCGTTGAGAATAATGCTGCTTTCTTTAGAAACAAAGAGGATGGTGAGGTTTTTAATTTATTTCCTTCAGATATTAGAAAAAAGCTAGACGTCTTAAATCCTGATGCTTTTTATGTTTTCAACAACCAGCCATTAATTCTATTTTTTGATTTCACTTTGATAAATAACAAAGACAAAGAGAATGAAATTCATAAACAGGTTTGGTCTTTTGATAATTCTCCTATAATTTTTATAATTAAAGGTAGCGAAATAAAAGTCTACAATGCTTTAAACTACAGTAAAAAGGAGAATAGTTTAGAAGAAATAAACTTATCTAAAAAAGAGATCGAAGATAAATTTTCATTTTGGAATTTACAAAGCGGAAAAACATTTGAGTGGTTTTATGATAAATATAAAAAGACCGTTCTCAAGAAAAGAGTTAATCAACAACTTTTTGAAAACATTAAGCGAACCATTCTAATTTTAAAAGAAGATTTTAATTTAGAAGAAAGTTTAGCTAAAATTCTTGTTTTAAGATTAATTTTCATTCGTTACTTGATTGATAGAAGAATAAAAATTGATATTTCTTTTATTGAAGGAGATGAAAATGATATAATTACTAGAAGAAAATCGTTAAGTGAATTAATTGCTACTCCAACAAAACTTGTTGAGTTTTTTGACTATTTAAACAATAGATTTAATGGTGTTTTATTTAAAAATTCTAACACTGAGTTAACATCCAATCAAGCTGATATATTGTCTAAGCTTTTCAACCCAGATGGTGTTAGTATAGAAGAAAAACGTAATTTATTTTCTGATTTTGATTTTCAATTCGAAATTTTTGATTTTGGTATCATCCCTGTTGAACTTATTAGTGGCATATATGAAACCCTTTTGGATGCAGAAACAAAAAATGCAACTTCTGCGGTTTACACACCTCCATTTTTAGTTGATTATATTTTAACACAAACAGTTGATAAGTTTTTCGAAGACAATAAGTCAAAAAATGAGTGTAAGATTTTCGATCCAGCAATGGGTTCTGGTATTTTCTTAGTTCAAGGGTTAAGAAGGATGATTGAACGAGAAAAAGAATTAAACCCAACGTCCGACAATCAAACTTTTGGAAATAAAATTAGAGAAATTGCAGAAACAAACCTTTTTGGAATTGACATTAATGAAGAAGCTATAAATGTTGCTTGTTTTTCCATTTATGTTGCTTTACTTGATTATCAAGAGCCTGGAAATATTGACCAGTATATTTTTCCTAATTTAAAAGACACCAACTTTTTTAAAGCTCATTTTTTTGATTTAGCTAAAGTAGATATTTGGAATAAAATCAAGAGCGAAAATGTAAATTTCATTCTTGGAAATCCACCTTGGAAAAGTAATAATTCAGCAGAGCATTTAAATTGGTTAAAACAATCCAAATTTGATAAAATTGTTAGTGATAAACAAATTGCCCAATCATATTTGATTAGAGTAAAAGATTTTATTGTAGATAAAACTAATATTGCATTAATTGTAACAAGCAAAGTTTATTATAATGATAAAGCACAAAATTTCAAAAAATACTTTTTAGAAAACAATTTTATTAACCAGATATTTGATTTATCACCAGTTAGACATATTGTTTTTGAGAATGCCAAAAACCCTGGTACAATAATTTTTTTCAAAGTAAACACCAATAACTTAAAACAAAATTCACAAAGTATAATTAAGCATATTTCGTTGAAGCAGAATAAATATTTCAATAAATTTTCAAAAAAACTTGTAATTGAAAAGTTTGATAAAAAGAATATCCTTCAATTATTTTTCATTGAAAACAAGTGGATGTTTAAAATTGCATTATATGGAAATACTTTAGATTACACTTTACTGAAAAAATATAAGTGTGAAAATTATCAAAAGTATTTTAACTCAAATAATATTAATTATGGTAAAGGAATTGAAATTGGTACCATAAATAAACCTTTTCCCTTTTTAGAGGGCTTATCATTAATAGTTAAAGAGAATTTTTCCAACTATTATATTAATGATTCCTTACTGAAAAAAATTAGTAAGCAAGATACATTTATAAAAGCAGGAAGGATATTAGAATTATTCAACAAGAATAAAATTGTTTTAGGAAAACGTACTTCGAAAGAAACTGTGTTAAAATACGCAATTTCATCCGATGATACAGTTTTTACTGAAAATTTTTATGGTATTTCATTTAAAAACGAAAATGATTTAAATATATTTTATTCAATTTTAAGTTCAAACCTGTATTTGTATTTTCAGTATCTAACAAGTGCTAATTGGGGCGTTTATAATCCTGAAATTAACTTAAATGAATATTTATCTTTCCCATTTATAGAACCAAATGAGGTTCAAAAAGTACAATTAGTTTCATTAGTTGATAGTTTATTAAAACCATATAAAGATTTTTATAAGGAATTTCCAAATATGCTTTATACAGGGGAGCCAAATAAAGAAATCTTAGATAGGATTAATTCAATTATTGAAGATATATATGATATCAAAGGATATGAAAAAGATTTAATTGATTACGTTTTAAATATTTCGCGTTATCAATTTCAAGACAGTAAACAACATTTAGTTTCAAATTTTAATGAAGCTGACCATAGAAATGTTGAACAAGTTCTAAAAAATTATGCAGAAGTTTACATTCAAGAATTTGAAAAGATTTATGACAGTGAATTTTTACAAGTTGAAATTTATCCCTTAAAGCATTTTATAGCTTTAAATTTTGTTTTTCTTGATCATAAACCAAAGGAACAAATTATTTATCCTGATAAAAGAAATGAAGAGGAGGTTTTAAAACGACTAGCCTATAATTTAAGTATTTCTCAAATTACAGATGCCACAAATCCAGAACATAATCTATTCATACAAAAAGACATAAAGGGTTTTGAAAAAGATTCTTTTTACATTATAAAACCAAATGAATATAAATGTTGGCACAGAGTGATGGCATGGTACGATGTTGCAGAATTTAAAGAAACCATAGAAGCTACAGAATTAACTAATTCAAATATTAATTTTGATGGCTTCTAACATATCTGCTTTTGTAAAATCGAGAAAAAACTCCATTACAGAACAAAGAATTAAACAGATTCTTTCATATATAATGGAATGTCATAGAATTTTTCTTAATGATGGTGTTACCTATTCAGAAAAAGAAATAAAAGCCTCGACTACAGTTCCTTTTGAAGATCATCTGAAATTTGAATTTATTGACAAATATTTAGTTAAAAACAAATTTTTGCTAAGAAACAAAATATCAGAATTAGAAGAAATAAATTTTAGTCCTGAATCTCAACAAAGATACCTAGATGTTTGTGATGGGAAAATAAAACCTGATAAGATTGATATTTATATTAATAAATTAGGTTTAAAAAAAAATTTCAAAAATGAAGAAGATGAAAACATCTATTTTGCATTAGAATGTAAAAGAATTAAAATCCTGTCCGATGTGAAGGATTATGTTTTAGATATGGAAAATAAATTTGTTAATAGAAATCATATCAACTTAAGACTTCCATTTGAAGGGCAAATAGCTTTTATTGAAAATAAAAAACTGACTCATATAGATATATCTAACCAAGCAAATAATATTTTAAAAACAAAATCATTTAAAACTGAAAAATATTTGTGTGCTGAAAAATTACATTCTATTATAGATGGTACTTATTTATCTATTCATAAAAGGAATTTTAATAACCAAGATTCATTTGCTATATATCATTTAATGCTTAATTACTCAAACATCGTTTTAAATTAAGGAATCCAAGTTACTCTAAGTAAGCTTTTTACTCATGATAAAGCAATATTAATTTTATACATGAAGTAACACACATAAATTTCCCTAAGAAAAGATAATAAAAATGGTAAATAATTATATCGCTTGAATCTTTAGATGCAATTTCAAAAGTAAAAAAGAGATCAACGGAGCATAAACATGTCGTAGTACATACTTTCACCATACCGAAATAAGAATATGCTAATAAAAATAGAACTGATCTACATAGACAACAGAGAAGCACTTAGGTGAACGCGCTAACCGAAACAGATAATATTGCTAGATACTACGAGCAAGGCGATCTATTAATGAGTTAGTTTAAGAGAGAATTTGATATGACACACAATAATTATGTAGAATTATTTTTTCCGCTTGTTTTATAACCTTCTAATTCTTTGTAGAAATCACTTTTAAATTTATGTAAAGGAATATTCTGTATATTTTCTTCTGTAAATGGAATTTCTGAAATAAAATATTCTATACTGTCTGAAATTTGCATTCCAAGCAATTCTTTAATATGCGTACTATAGGACGGGGAATTAAACTTTTTATATCGATCTAGCAAATTTTTAATGGGCGCATTATATTCAGTGTAAAATTTCGTGAGGTTTAACCTAGTTTCTAGCTTTGCATTTATATGATCTACCTTAAGCTTAGACAAATCTTTAATCTCCACAATACCATTTACCATTTGGATAGTATCTGCAAAATTAAAAGTTGGATATTTTTGGGTATCAATTTTATTAAATGGGTTGAAATCGAACTTATCTTCTTTACCATCTAGTTTCCTTTGATTGCAATGCCCGCAAACAGGAACTAAATTATTGATGCACAAACTAACTAAAGCGTTTTTACTTTTAGGATAGATATGATCTAAATTACCTTTTATGTAAATCTTTTCTTTTTTATTTGCTTTACCTATGTATGTTGTTGTATACTGAGCTAGGCAGTAGACACAATTGTTTAAACCGTTTGATTTTAAAAAACGCTTGACAAATTGCGTGCGAGATTCTAGATGATAACCTAGAATGATTTCTAACAAATCGTTTAAAGTATAATACTTCTTAGTTTTAAAATCTGCTTTAAGGTTTGTAATTAGCCCCTCATCAACGTTTATGTGTGTATTAATTTTAACTAATTTTTTTATTGTTTCATGAGATGCTTTTAAAAAGGAAAAATTTGATTCTGAATTAAGAATTTTATTTAAACAAGAAAAAAAACTTGTAAATTGATTAGTATCTTCTAATTCTTTTAGTTTCTTTTTGATTAAAACATCTATTTTACTGGAATCTAGGGAACTGAAATCATATTCTTTAATTTGTAGCATCTTCAAGATTATTTAGTAATGATTGTAATCTGTCGATTTCATTGAGAATGTGTTCTTTCGAATTTTTCTTGTTAAGCTGTTTGGTAATGACTCCTCTTAAAAATGGATCTCCGATAAGATTTAAAATATCGTAGTCTTCTTTCTCTACTAATTCTTTTTGCATAATATCATTAATTTTATTTGAGGCATAAGCACCAATTGTTCCTTTTTTTAGAAAAAATTCATCATTTAGCAAATCATAAATATTTGCAGCAAAAGAGTTTACAGTATCTGACATTACAGGTATACCGTTTTTTAATTTTAAAATATTTTGACTAGGTATGTCAGATAAAATAAATGGGGAATGGGTAGAAAGTAAAATATTGAATTTCAAACCCTTATTTACATCAATCCGCGCTAGTGCCTGAAGTAAACTACTTATATACACTCTCTGATATTCAGGATGAAAATAAAGTTCAATCTCATCAAAAATTAAATTGATTTTAGTTTGTTTATATAATTTGTCATCAATAGATTTCAAATTGTACAGATGATAAACAATTGTAAGTATTGAATGGATTAATTGTTGTTCTCCGGAACTTAATTGGTTAAAAGGATACTCATCTAATTTTTTACTATCAATCAATAATCTTATTTTTCGTTCATCTGTCTCTGTAGTTTTAACGACCATCACGATAGGCTGAACAAAAGCAAGCGGCATGGTTTTTATTGATCTGTTTTTTAAATATTCTTGATTTAAATCAATATCAAGTGTTTCTAAAAACGAGTCCCAATGATAACCTTCGATATTTTCAAATAAATCTTCATTAAAATAACTAATTGCCTGTTTCAATTTAAAAGTTACATGAGATTCATCAGAATATAGTTTTAAAAATAGCAGGTTATTCAATTCGCTAACATTTAAATTAATATTTATATCGGGTATATTTTGATTAAGGAAATAATCTACCGCCATTCTAACAGAGTCACGCAAACTATAATTTTCATCATTCTTAAGGTTTGTACTTATGGTATTACTAATAAACTTTATTATCGCATCAGTTGTAACATACGTCGCACCTATATCAATATAACCACTCTTTCTTAAATCAACATAACCATCGAATATTATATTAAAATAACCGGTGTCTAACGACCGAACCTCTAAATTTCTATAGGTTCCATATTCAATTTTTTCTAAATACTCTGTTAGTTTAATCTTATCTATTTCTGTTAATGATGAATTATCAGCATAGTTAATGTATTGTTTCTCAAAATATTCTTCAAGTTCAGCTAAGAATACACGATAAAAATATTCACTATAAATACTAATTATCTCCCGTCTGCTTACTGTTAAATTATGATTACCAATAGCATTATAATTAAAATCTTTTGAGGTAAAAAGCTGTTTAAATATTTCATATTCCTTATAATTCTGAGTGATCTTATAAATCTTTTTTAAAATATAAAGGGCGTTTAGAACCTTAAGCTCTGGGTGTTGAATATCCGAATTAATAAATAGTTCTTTAAATTCAGTACTTAAACTTCCATTAGAATCTTTATAAATAAATTTACCATCTGTATAGTCAATAATAACACCTCTATCTAAAACCTTATTTATGAGCGCATTAATATTTTGATCTCTCGTTAAATTACGGTATGAACTGTTGTGACGAATTACTTTTTCGTAGATATCACTTACTGAAACAGTTAGATTTTGCTCCATTTTATCCTCATATTTCTCAGCATACTGATGCTTAAGAATTTCTAATTTAAATTTTATAGTAGATATTTGAACATCGTCTAATAACGAATTATTATTGACAAGATAATAGTTTAAAAGTAAACGGGACTGAGCCAGGATATACTCATTATTAATATCAATGTTTCCGCTTTCTCTAAATGGATTTATAACAATTGGAGTCCTATAACCATCGTTTTTATGAAATAATGCATCTAACCAGTTACCTGACACTTCACTATTTAAACCATAAATTGAGTAATTTAAAGCAATGCTGTAACATTGGTAACTAAGTAAATCACTGTAAC
>Ga0256907_1000280_pt1 | contig 14854 bp, 10 predicted proteins | sample MC6MC0745MT_FD_186329 | JGI IMG/M metagenome (GOLD analysis project Ga0256907, IMG submission 186329) | Metatranscriptome of enriched soil aggregate microbial communities from Iowa State University, Ames, United States - MC6-MC0745-MT... | ecosystem: Environmental > Terrestrial > Soil >... | reverse complement strand
TGCTATTACACTTTTTAGTATATTTGCCTTGTGCTGATACATAAACAGATCCAATCTAGAAGTTTAAAAACGAATCTTATCGTTTTTTTGTATCTCTATTGGATTGTCTGTAGTATATTTTTTCTACATATCCATGTTCTAAAATCGGGTGAAGTTATACAGCATAAGCATCCTTATCCGATTACAAAGAAGGGGAATGATCACCATAGTGAGAATGAAATTCGGACCTTTAGTTCTGATTATCTTTTTGAGTTTTCCGAAGGGCCTGTTTATCATAACCTAAATCCATTTTTTACACTGTGGGGTGTTTTATGGAAATTTCCAATCGATCTTTACGAAATTTCCCAGTCTGTAGTTCCGACCTTCCCGCGCGGTCCCCCAATCTTCATCAATTATATTACTATGGTGCGGTAGCACCATTTCATTTTCTGGTTTTTTACGATTTTAAAATGCTTTGTCATTGCTAATAATGATGAAGTAATGAATATATAGGATGAAGAAATTTTTATTTTTTGCTTTGTCGGTTATTGCTACGTTTAATAGTTACGGGCAGACGGACAGCAAGCATACCGGGCGCATTTTGGATGACAAAAAGGGGGCGCCGATAGCAGGGATTACTATTAAAGTACCGGACCTTAAGCTGGAGCTCGTTTCGGATCAGAACGGTGGGTTTATCATCCCCCCGAAATATAAGGGGCAACATTTGGTGGAATTTAGCGGTGTCGGTTACCAGACGCGAAGTTTTAAAATTGATTTGAATAGCCATGATGTACTTTCAATTCCATTAAGTCCAAGCAATTTAACGCTCGATGAAGTGATTGTAACGAGTGCAGCGATTAGCTCAAGCAGTAAAAAAAATAGCACTTCAATCGCTGTTGTGGGCAAACAGCAATTATTGGAGCCAGCGACGAATGCAATAGAAGGTTTGGCGAGGCTAGTGCCGGGGGTAGCGGCGATTACGACTGGATCATCTATCGCGAAACCTGTAATCCGGGGGCTATCATCGAACCGGGTTGTGACGATCAGCAATGGGGTCAAGCAGCAGGGGAATCAGTGGGGCGATGAGCACGGGATCGAGATCGATCAATATGGTGCAGATCGTGTCGAAGTATTGCGGGGTGCAGCATCTTTGATGTATGGATCCGATGCACTAGGAGGGGTGATCAATTTTTTGGAGCCCCTTGTTCCGCAAAGTGGGGAAGTTAAAGGCGAGGTATTATCCAATTATTCGACCAACGGCGGATTAAGTGCCAGTTCTGCTATGTTGACAGGTAATCAAAATGGATTTGTCTGGAGAGGAAGAGGAACTTATAAAAATGCTTATTCATTCAAGACTCCTACAGGTTATTTTCCAAATTCAGGTTTTAATGAAACGAATTTCAGCGCCATGTTTGGGCTTAATAAATCTTGGGGTTATTCCCATGTAAATGCATCTTTTTTTCGCAATAATATTGGATTTTATGAACCTGCTTTTGATAGCCAGGGTAATTATATCGATGCTGCAGGGAATCGTTTTACAGATCGAGATTTTAAAAATAGAAGCCTGGAGTTTCCGAAGCAGGATATCCGACATACAAAGCTTTCCTGGAACAATCAGCTTATTTTAGATCAGGGATCATTAAAATTTGATCTTGGTTATCAGAACAACCAGCGTCGAGAACATGATAATCCTGTTCCCAATCTCTTTTTGGATCTACATACATTAACCCTTGATGCGAAGTATACTGTCAATGAATTTCAGGGATGGCAGCCAGCTTTTGGGATCAGTGCCGAACATGCTAAAAATTCCAATAAAGGGGCTGAATTTTTGCTTCCCGATTACCAGAGTTTTGGAGCGGGGGCTTTTGGGTATCTTAAAAAGACCTGGGATAACACGACTGTTAATGCTGGTGTGCGCTATGATTATCGTGTCAATGATGGTGATGGATATGTCAAAGATGGCGAAACGTTTGAAAAGTATAAAAATCATTTTTCGAACGTTAGTTTTGCTACGGGTCTAACGCATCAATTGAGTCCATATATTAATCTAAAAGCCAATTTAGGGAATGCTTTTCGATCTCCCAATCCGGCAGAACTTAGTTCAAATGGTGTCCATGAGGGAACGTTCCGGTATGAAATCGGTAATACGGCTCTGAAGCCCGAAAAAAGTTATCAGGCGGATATCAGTATAGACTACGATCGGGGTATATTTAATGGAAGTATCAGTCTTTATTCTAACCTGATCAAAGATTATATCTACATTTCATCACGGCCTGGTGATGAAACAGCTGATGGGATGGCAATTTACCGGTACGGTCAGGTTGATGCACAGCTGCATGGATTTGAAGGAGATTTTAATATAACCTTATTCCGTTATCTTACTTTTAACAATATTTTCTCGTACACGTATGCTAAAAATAAGACCCTGGATAGACCTTTACCTTTTATTCCAGCAGGACAGTTCAAAAATAGCCTGAAATATAGCCCGGAAATAAAAGGACTGTCGGCAAGCTATTTGAAAGTCGGTATTGATAACTTTTTTGCGCAACGACGCGTAGACCGTGAATTTGAAACCAGTGTATCGGGATATACTTTGTTAAATGCCTCTTTAGGAACGACGTTTAAGATCAGGGGATTAAATATACAAACGTATGTTGCTGGAAATAATTTGCTTGATAAAAAATATTACGATGCATTGAGCCGTCTGAGACCCGGCAGATTAGATCATCATGACCTCTCATTAGGTGTCTACAATCCGGGGCGCAATGTTACTTTTGGCCTGATTACAGCTTTCTAAAAGCACAAAAGTGGAAGTAGGGATGCTTCCACTTTTGTAATCACAATAACCTTTTTTCTCCTTCCATCCAGCTCGTATGAATCAGTTCATAAAAGTATAGTCTGTATATCCTCGGGCATCGCCTCCTCCAAATAAAGTATGATTGTCTGATATATCATTTAAGGGAGCTTCCAATTTAACACGTTGCGGATAATCCGGATTTGTTAAAAATTTCCTTCCAAAACCTATTAAGTCAACCAAATTGTCTGCTAATAGTTTTTCTCCTTCTTCAGGAGTTTTATTTCCTGTTGCGATGATGGTATTTGTGAATTTTTTTCTCAACTCTAATCTGAATATTTCTGGAATTAAGGGTGCATCTGCCCAATCTGCTTCACAGAGATGGATGTAGGCAATATCTAATTTATTTAATTCCGCCGCGGCTAACATAATCGTATCAAGTATTTCGGCATCGTCCATATCCTTAAAAGTAATGAACGGAGAAAGACGAACGCCTGTTCTTTCTTTGCCTACAGCCATAATTACAGCTTTGGTAATCTGAATTAATAATCGAATCCTGTTTTCTTGAGTACCTCCATACGCATCGATTCTTTGATTGGAGTTGCTCCGTAAAAACTGGTCAATCAAATAACCATTAGCTCCGTGAATTTCTACTCCGTCGAAACCAGCTTCTATTGCATTTTTTGCTCCTTGTGCAAATTCTTGAATGACTACCTCAATATCTTCTTGTGTCATTTCTCTTGGTTCTTCGACAGGTACAAAAGTAGCATCTCCATTGGGTGCACCATCAAATATATAAACATTCGTATCTTTTGCTATTAATGCCGATGGTGCAATAGGCTGTAATCCGTTAACTTTGGAAGATGAAACTCTTCCAACATGCCACAGTTGTAAAAAGATTTTGCTACCGGCATGATGTACGGCTTTTGTTGTTAATTTCCAACCTTCAATTTGTTCTTGGGTATAAATTCCAGGTGTTTTTGCATAGCCCTTTCCTTGTAAAGAAACTTGGGTAGCTTCTGTGATGATAAGTCCTGCAGATGCTCTTTGGGCATAGTATGTTGCCATTAAAGCATTGGGAATATCGCCGGGTTGTGATGCCCTTGAGCGTGTCATAGGAGCCATCAGGAAACGGTTTTTTAATGCTATCCCTTTCAGGATATAGGATTCGAAAAGTTTTGTAAACATTTTATTTCGTTTTGTAAATATTTTATTGATGCTATTGTGATAAAGCTGGGGTAATCTGTATTTCGGGCTAAAATTTTAGTACTACTTTACCGATTGTTTTCCCACTTTCCAATAGACGGTGCGCCTCTTTTAGGTTATCTGCCGTAAATCCTTCTATGGTCTTATTAAGGGTTGACTGTAAAGTCCGGGCATCTAAGAGTTGGGCAATTTTGTTGAGGATATGATGCTGTTCTATCAGGTCTTCTGTTTGAAACATGGAACGTGTAAACATGAGCTCCCAATGAAAGCTGACACTTTTGCCTTTTAGCTGGCGGAGGTTTACCGGTTCTGTAGGATCGCTGATTGAACCTATTTTTCCCTGTGGTTTGATGAGTGCCACCATCGCATCCCAATATTGATTTACATCTACAAAATCTACAATAATATCTACCGAATCAAAACCGGTATTTCTTACTTCGTTCACTAAATCTTTGTGGTTCACAACATAGTCTGCTCCAAGTTTTTTGCACCATTCAATTGTGTCTGGTCTCGATGCTGTTGCAATAACTTGTAATCCTAAGATGTTTTTAGCCAATTGTATGGCCACGGAACCCACGCCACCTGCACCGCCGATAATCAATATGGACTTACCTTTGTCTTTGTCAGGATCCAGTCGTAAACGGTCAAACAAAATTTCGTAGGCCGTAAGCGCCGTTAAAGGCATTGCAGCAGCTTCTGCAACGCTTATCTTTTGTGGAGCAAAGCCAACAATGCGCTCGTCCACCAGTTGATACTCCTGATTGGAACCGTCTTTTGTAATGTCTCCTGCGTAGAAAACATGATCTCCTTTTTTGAAAAGCGTTGCTTTATCTCCAATTTCTTCCACAGTACCTACAGCATCCCAACCAATGATTTTTGGTTCGTTCAAGACGATGTCTTTTGCGGCACCCTGTCTAATTTTATAATCGACCGGGTTGATGGAGATGGCCTCGATTTTTACTAAAATATCATGTCCTGTTGGTGGAATTATTTCTTTTTCAAATTCAATGAAGCTTTCTGCTTCGTTGATCGGTAATGATTTTTTAAATCCTATTGCTTTCATTTTGTCTAATTTTGTTTTTAAATAAGTGGTCTGCGGCATAACTGTTATTATTTATTTTGGTAATCAATTGGTAAAAAAACAAGGCATAAATCATTTGTATGCCCATTGCTTCCCAATTTTCAATGGTGCTGCTTCCAAATAGTAATAAAATAATAAGGATAGCACCAGCAACACTTGTGCGATATGTAAATAAGCCAATGATGAGCAGTAATCCAATGAGGAATTCTGCGAAAGGCAAAGCCAGTCCGAATATTTTGATCGAAAGGGAAGGAAGCCAGCTTTTTTGAAAATTGGTCACCATGTTATCACTAAAAGCATCAAGTTTTGGAATACGCGCTAAGCCGTGTCCCAGCATATTGACACCCATTGCTACTCGCAGTAAAGCATAGGCGACCAAAGAATTATTTGTCTTCATATCTGTTTTGATTTATATCGATTTAATTTTTCAATAGTTTTAAATTACAGTACAAAATTAGAGTCGCAAGGCTAGGGGTTTTAGTAAATTTAAATGTTTTTTTTGTATAAATTCATTGTTATGAACTGAATAGATCTGGATATCGAAGTGCAGCAATCTATCACAGCTGCCAGATCTGATCGCTGGGGTGAAATATTAGGGACGAAGTTATCGGAACGCAGAAAATGATGCTATAATAAGTATAAACTATTGCGATCGGTGATTTATGCCTGTTGGCTTCACACAAATACTTGATTTTACCGTTAGCAGAACTTTGCGAGCGATACGTTGTTATCCTTGCGAATATGCGATGCGGTGTTTATAAGAATTGAGGTATTTCCCGGAAAGGATCTATTTTTAAAATTTTAGCGAAACAATAGTCGAGCTGAAATTTGGACCATATGCTCTTTATTCAACATGAATGAGGAGGAGAGCGAGACTACCTTTTTTTAAGGTTTCCTCATGGAAAAATTGTCGGAGAGCATAATACTTGGATCATCAGGATCGATCATTCGGAGAATATTATTTAAGCTCATGGGAAAATGAAAGTGACCTGTAGGACACAATGTAAAAATCGACCATCCACAGTTTGCCGATAGCATATTCTATGGAAAGTAAAATCAGTAGAAAGTTGACGTGTAAAATTAATCAATAGCCTTAAATTGTATGGACAATCAAAAATTAAGTTCCATTGCGCTGATCGGTGGGGGGCCAGCCGCTTTATTTATGTTAAAGGAGATTGTCAACCAAAATCTTGCGGTTGAACATATCTCCATTTTCGAAAAAAATGAACGTTTGGGAGTTGGAATGCCTTATGGTAAATATGGGGCCCGTAAGGAACACTTGGCCAATGTTTCGGCCAACGAAATTCCAGCATTAATTGACGACGTCCCGACTTATCTGTCACGTTATGCTGGAACTGATTTTCCGGATTACTATGCGCATGGTAAATCGAATCCCTACCAGGTTTTACCAAGGCTTCTTTTAGGGGATTATCTTGAAAATCAATTTCACCAATACATAGCCTTGGCCATCAAGCGTAAAATAAAGGTGGAGGTTTTTACCAAGACCGAAGTGATTGATCTGGTGTATGATAGGGCAAATGAATTTTACTCCGTATTTACGGCCACTGATGATGAATATGAAGCAGAAATGGTTGTTATCTGTACCGGGCATTATTGGCCCGAAACTTTTGAAGGAAAGATAAAAGGGTGGTACGATTCGCCCTATCCACCTACTAAATTTGATCAAATGACTAATTTTCCGGTCGCTATTAAGGGTGCTTCTCTAACTGCTGTCGATGCCGTAAAGACATTATCTCGTCTGAACGGCCGTTATATCGTTGAGAATGATCAGGTGAGTTATGTGCTGCATGAAGAATCGCCCAATTTTTCGATCCATTTATTTTCGACAGGAGGTTATCTACCTGCACTGCGTTTTCATTCGGAAGAGGAACCTTATGCGGTATCCTGGTCCATGACACTGGATGAGATTTATGAATACAAAGAGAAAAATGACGGTTTTGTAAATCTTGATTACGTTTTTGAGCGAAATTTCAAATGTCCGTTGCAGAAAAGTGATCCTGCTTTTTATGAAAAGATAAAAGAAATGACGATTGAGGAGTTTGTGGAAGAAATGCTGCGCATCCGAAATGAACTTGACAGTTTTACGCTTTTTAGAGCGGAATATCTCGAAGCAAAAAAATCCATTGACAGAAGGCAGTCGATATCCTGGAAGGAAAAACTGGCTGCTTTCAGCTATGCCATGAACTATCCTGCCAAACACTTCTCTGCAGAAGATATGCTTCGGTTGCGGAGGGTTTTAATGCCGCTCATCAGCGTAATCATTGCTTCTTTGCCTCAGGAATCCTACAGAGAAATTATTGCTTTATATGAAGCTGGTGTCATAGACCATATTCAAGTCGATAAAGCAAGTCAGGTAGACCCTCATCATGATTTCGGTGCCATTTATAGCTACATGGACACTGAGGGTAAACAAAAGAAAACGCATTATCAATTATATGTTGACGGTACAGGACAACAACCATTGGAATTTAATGACATGCCGTTTGAAGGGATCAAAAACGAGGGTCTAATCAGTACAGGATACCTGAATTTTAAGAATAGGGCTGAAGGGGAGAAGTATTTTAACGAAAAGGGTTATCATGTGAAAAGCAGTACTAACAATTTTTATATGCAGGTAAAGGGACTGAGTATTAATGACCATTTTCAGGCACTTGATGCTTTTGGAAGTGCTACTAAAAATCTATTTATTATGGCTGTACCATTTATTGGCGGGCTGAATCCGGATTATTCAGGTCTTGACTTCTGTGACACAGCAAGTGAGCGTATAGTGAAGTTCATAAAGAATAAGGGATAAGATCTCACCGTTTTGTTTTGCGCTTTTATATTAAGAAGATACTTTTTTAATAATGTATACCCCTAATGTTTTTATTTTGAAAAATTTATCTTTACTTTGACTTTAACGTTCATGCCAATTAAATGTTAAACCAATAGTGATGTCTCCAAAAGAACTAGCAACACTCGAAAAATTGAAAGATGGGGATTTAGCTTCATTTAATGCTATTTATTTTCAATATTCTCCAAAGATCTATGTGCGGCTGATCAAATTGGTAAAAGATCCAGTTGTAGCAGAAGAAATCTTGCAGGATGTATTTACTAAAGTGTGGGTGAACCGCGCTAAGATCGATCCCACTAAAGGTTTCACCTCTTTCCTCAATCATATTTCGGATAATTTGGCTATAGATTTTTTTCGCAAGGTGCAGCGTGATAAGTCATTACAAATGGAGCTGTGGGTGTCGGCAGTAGAATTGTATTATCATACAGAGGAACATATTTATTTAAAAGATACGCAGGACATTTTAGCAAAGGCAATTGATTCGTTGAGTCCAAAGCGGAAGGAAATTTTGATCCTCAATAAATTTCATGAAAAAAGCTATAAAGAAATAGCCGAAGAACTCGATATTTCGGTTTCTACTGTTAGCAATCAACTGGTCAGTGCACTTAAAGATATAAAAGAATATATTCAAAAAAACTACCGAAATGAGGCTATAATCAGCTTTTTGGCCACTTTACTATTTAAATTTTAAAAATAATTGAAATGCCAATAGTGTGTTTCTTTCTGACAGACGTATAGAGAGTTAAATACAGCAATGTATTCGACTAATTATAAACTGTTTTGAAAGGACATTTTTTTAGAAATAAGCTAGCGGAGTATATTCATCATACACTCGACTTAAAGGAATATGAAGCATTTTTTGATGAGCTGAATGAGGTGGATCCTGTTCTGCTTCAGCAATGGATCTCAGAAATTCTAGAGGCGGAAGAAGAAGGTGCGCGCGCACGTATTCCAATTCCTGATCTTTCCAGGGTTCATCAACAAGTTCTCCAAAAGGTGTATGCGATAGATCCTCCGGTGGAGCGAAAAACTCGAAAAATAACATACTGGATATGGGCATCTAGCGCGGCGGTCTTGTTATGTCTATTTTCGCTGCTGTATATCTTCTCTCCGAATATACAAGAGGAGGCTGTCAACAAATCTATGTTATCCTGGTATGAAAACAGTCATCATTATACCATCGATATGCAACTTCCTGATAGCTCTATCGCTATTCTGTATCCACATGCGAAGATCAGTTATGTGCTCAATGAGGAAGGGAAACGTGAGATTAAGCAGGTGCAGGGAAAGGTGATTTATAAAGTCCATAAAAATCCAAAGGCTCCTTTTACGGTTAATTATAGGGGCTATGTAACGAAGGCGCTGGGAACAGTGTTTAGTGTCGATCCCCAAGCGGATGAAAATATTTTGATTAAACTTTTGGAGGGTAAGGTATCGGTCGGCCTGTTTGATGCGCGACCACAAGATCTCGTATACCTGAATGGGAATGAAGAGGTGAAAGTTGATCTGAGGTTGCATACAATGACCAAAATGTCGGCTAAGGTTTTGGAAAAATCCCGTTTAGCACGTGTAGATAAAAAACTGAGTGAGCTTATTCCAAGTTTTAATGCCAATGTCGCCTGGACCAGTCAATCCGTTGAATTCAGCCAAACCAAAAATACGCAGCTTCTCCAGGTGATTGAAAACTTATATGAAGTGTCTATTATCTGTGAAAGTCCGGAATTACGATCCAATTCATTTACAGGAAGCCTCAACAGAAAAGAGCCTCTTGAAAAATTCTTAACTAATTTCTGTCAATTAAATGGTTGCTCGTTCCGTCTTGATAATGGAATCGTCACCTTAAGCAATTCAGCAAGAAAGGAGGATCCAAATTAGGAAATCAACCCTTAATTATACCTAAAAAATAAAACGACCAGTTTTTAATTTTTAATAACCAATACTTAAAATTATGAAGCATATTTTAATCAAATTAATGCTAATGGGACAGCTATTTCTATACTTTTCTGTAGGATTTGCCCAGTCCAACCTGAAAGTTAGCGGCAAAGTTGTGGATGCCGAGGGAAATTCGTTACCCGGTGCTACCATCGATCTCATTCATGAGAAAACGAACAAGAAATGGAATTTTGTTGCTGATCATGACGGATTATTCATCTTAAGCCCCTTGGTAGAAGGGGAGAGCTATTCCATTTATGGGCATCATGTAGGTTATGCTGCTGATTCTGTCAAACATTTTGTAGCGACCTCAAGTAGTAAAAATGCGATTCTTATCCGATTGAAAACCAATACAGGTACCATTGACGAAGTTGTGGTCATCGGTTACGGATCTGTTCAGAAAAAGGATCTGACAGGAGCTGTTTCGACGGTATCGGGCAAGGATATCCAGGTACGTAAATCCACACAGCTGTCGCAAGCACTGCAGGGATCCGTGCCGGGTGTGATGGTCACCCGATCCAATAATGCGCCGGGAAGTACGGCTCAAGTACGGGTACGGGGGATTACAACGATTACTGAAGGGGGAATGAACCCGCTTATTATATTGGACGGTGTTCCGATTGCCGACATGAATGCCGTCAATCCAAATGATGTCGAGAACATAACGGTATTGAAAGATGCGGCTTCAGCTTCTATATATGGGGCAAGGGCGGCCGCCGGGGTGATCTTGATTACTTCGAAGCGCGGTGAAGAGGGGAAAGTCGCGCTGGAGTATAACGGCGAATATGGTTTTGAAAAACCTACGCAATTGCCGGATTATGTAGATGCAGTGAGGTATCTACAATTAAGTAACGAGTTGCGCTGGAACGATAACAACAACAATGAAAATAAATACCCGATCTATAGCAAAGATATGATTGATAATTATCGACAAAATAATGCTGAAAACCCGGACCAGTATCCCATGACAGACTGGAGAAAAATGATTCTGAAAAATTCGGCTCCCCGGCAGTCGCATCTGCTCTCGGTAACCGGTGCAGGAAAAGCATTGCGTACACGTTTTTCTCTTGGATATGACCATGCCGATGGCCTATATATGGACCGCAATTATAAACGGATCACTGCACGTGTGAACAATGACGTGAAGATCAATGATTTTATTTCATCGATTATTGATATCAATTTTAAACGCAGCATCAACGAAAATCCTTCCATAGACCCTATGTACCGAATCGGTATAACTGCTCCTATATACGCAGGGCAGTGGCAGGACGGGCGCGTAGCCTCGGGCAAAGATGGTGACAATATCTACGGCATGCTCACTCAGGGCGGCTTTAAAAACTACCAGTACAATCAGATCGCCGGTAAATTGGCTCTCGATGTTAAACCTTTGGAAGGACTGAAATTGACGGGTGTGTTTTCGCCACTTTTAAATTTCGATAAATCGAAACTGTTTACCAAAAAAGTTCCCTATACCGCCTGGAACAATCCTGCTCAAAATATTGGTTTTATCAATGGATATAACCAAACTAATCTGGATGAAAGTCGCATCGAAAGCTATGAATATACCGCGCAATTTTTAGCTAATTATCAAAAAAGCATTAAAAAACATAATTTCAATGTGCTGGCTGGATATGAATCCTACTATTATTTTAATGAGAATTTGTCTGCCTCAAGAGATCAGTATTTATTGACCAATTATCCTTACCTGAACTTAGGTCCGCTCGAATTCAGGGATAATGCCGGTGGGGCTTACGAAAATGCCTACCGCTCGTATTTTGGACGTATCATGTACAATTTTGACGATAGATATTTTGTGCAGGCCAATGTGCGTTACGATGGTTCTTCACGCTTTGCTCCGCAATACCGTTGGGGTACTTTCCCTTCTTTTTCTGTCGGCTGGACTTTGAGTCAGGAAAGTTTTTTAAAGGATATTTCATGGATTGATTTTTTAAAGGTCAGGGCCTCTTATGGTACTTTAGGAAACGAACGTATCGGTAATTATCCCTATCAGGCATTGTTAAAATTTGAAAACAGCTCCTTATTCTACAAAGGCAATGAAGTCGTTTCTGCGCAATCGGCGGCACAATGGCAGTATGCCATCCGTGATATTTCGTGGGAGAAAACAGAATCTTTTGATGTAGGACTGGATTACGTCGGTTTCAGTAATCGGTTAAATTTTACTTTTGATTATTATAAGAAGATTACCAATGATATGTTACTGGAACTGCAGATCCCGCAGTACATCGGATTTGATAACCCAAATCAAAATACGGGTAAGATGCATACCAAAGGTTGGGAGCTGGTATTGGGATGGAAGGATAGGGTAGGCGATTTTAGTTATGGCGTAAATGTTAATCTCTCGGATTTTAAATCGGTAATGGGAGATCTGGGAGGAACAGAATTTTTAGGTGATCAAATTAAAATCCAGGGAAGTCAATTTAATGAGTGGTATGGTTACGTGTCTGACGGACTGTACCAGACACAGGAAGAGGTGAGCAATTCGGCTGTGCTGAATGCGAATGTCAAAGCTGGGGATGTACGATACCGCGATATCTCGGGTCCAGAAGGGGTACCGGATGGGAAAATATCGCCAGAATATGATCGGGTACTGCTCGGAGGATCTCTACCACGCTATATGTACGGCGGTATGGTGAATATTGGATATAAAGATTTGAGTTTTTCTTTTGTATTTCAAGGGGTGGGCAAACAGCATGTGCGCCTTACAACCGATATGGTGCAACCTTATCAACAAAACTGGGGAAATTTTCCTATGATTTTAGATGGGGAGACCTGGTCCAATTATAATACCGCAGAACAAAACAGTGCTGCGCGATATCCCCGTTATTCTAACACTTCCGCTAATAATAACTACGCGATGTCAGATTTTTGGTTGTTTAACGGCCGTTATTTCAGATTAAAAACAATTGGAGTTAATTATAATATCCCTACTGGTTTATTGACCAAATATAAAATCAAGGGGCTTGGGATTTCGGGAACAATCAGCGATCTGTTTACCGCTAATAAATATCCTAAAGGCTGGGATCCGGAATTGACAAGTTTTGCTTACCCCATCACGACCTCATTTTTACTGGGGTTATCATTAAAATTTTAAATCATCATTATGAAAAATATAGTTCTCTTGATTTGTGGTTTTATCCTGTTGCAGGGTTGTCACTCACTTGATCTTAATCCTTTATCCGATGGGTCGAGCGAAACGTGGAATAGTACACCGGAAGAATTGGAAATGTCTTTGAACGGACTTTATAAAGAGGTATTCTGGAAAAAAGATCTGGACGACTGGACGGATGACTGGATCTATCGAGATGGTTTGACAGAAGTGACCAATGCGACATTGAATGGTCAGTCTGCCTTTATTAAGACCTGGTGGCTGGATACGTATAAAGCGATTGCCCGCGCAAACACGATTATCAAAGGGGCCGACAGGGCGAAAGATAAACTATCTCCGGAGCAGTTGAGCATTTTTGTTGCTGAGGCCAGATTCGTGCGGGCATGTATGTATTCGACTTTGTTGAGCCACTTTGGACATGTGATCTATACCGACGATATTTTGGATATTGAGCAGGCGAAAAACCTGAAACAGTCAACACCTGAGTTCGTCCTGCAGAAAATATATGAAGATTTTGACTATGCCATCGCAAATTTAAAATTAAAGAACACCAGTACGGAACTGCAGCGTGCGACAAAAGGGGCTGCTATGGCGATGAAAAGCCGAATAGCCTTATATAGGGGGGACTTTGCGACTGCACGCGATGCGGCGAAAGCCTGTATGGATCTCAAACAGTACAGCCTGCATCCTAGCTTTGCGAATCTTTTTCTGTCTTCGACAAAAAAATCAGCCGAAAGTATCTTTTTATTACCCAGATCTATTGCTTTAAAAGTTGCTTTGGGCGATCGTCAGAATTTTATTTCACGCAATTCCGGTGGTTGGGCCGCGAAAGATCCTTCCTGGGATCTGTTATTTGCATTCACGTGCACAGACGGATTAGAGGTGGATAAATCACCGCTATTTGTTCCTTCAAATCCGTTTATCAACCGGGATCCTAGATGCAAAGAAACCATTGCCGCTTTTGATGAACCGTTGCTTGATTATATCTACACACCACATCCTGAGGCTGTCAATGTACTGAAAATTTCAACGGGTAAAATGGTGGTCAATAATGATAATCGTGTCAATGCTCAATATGCATCTTTTAATGGTCTGGTCTGGCGAAAAGGTGTGGACAGCGATTGGTTGTTAAATAGCTGGCAAACGGAACCGGATAATATTATTATCCGATATGCTGATGTGTTATTAATCTATGCCGAAGCTAAGATTGAATTAAATGATATCGATCAAAGTGTTGCGGACGCGATCAATATGGTCCGAGCGCGGGCTTATGGTGTCGAATTTCATTCGCCAGATTACCCTGCTGTAAAAGCTGCCGATCAACTGAGTTTAAGAAAGGCTTTACGAACGGAAAGAAGGATGGAATTTGCGCTAGAGGGATTACGCTACATGGATCTGATCCGCTGGAAATTAGCGGAGAAAGCTCTGAATAAATCAAATTATGGTCTTTTGGATCCTGCGGATCTCTTGGCGAAAGTGGTTAAAACGGGTAAATGGTTTCTTCCGAATGCACCTGCTATAGATGCTGATGGTCTACCTGATTTTAGTTCCTTTCACCAACAGGGGTTAGTCAAAACCATTGCTGTTCGGAAGTTTGATGCTTCAAAGCAATATTTATGGCCTATTCCTTCAACGGAGGTGTTAACCAGTGGTTTAATCCAAAATCCCAACTATTGATGAAGGGCTTAAAACTAATATTTTGGAAGGGGTAGGGGCTTATGATGAACCATTGGATGATCCTGTTTTTGTTTCTGCTGTCTTTTCAATCGAAAGGACAACAGAAACCTATTGTTCCAGAAGTCTCGATTGAATACCGGGTAAATGACACCCTTGAAATACAGGTAAATCTGATTCAGGATCAAAAGACCTCGGCTTACT
>Ga0256907_1000275_pt1 | contig 14984 bp, 28 predicted proteins | sample MC6MC0745MT_FD_186329 | JGI IMG/M metagenome (GOLD analysis project Ga0256907, IMG submission 186329) | Metatranscriptome of enriched soil aggregate microbial communities from Iowa State University, Ames, United States - MC6-MC0745-MT... | ecosystem: Environmental > Terrestrial > Soil >... | reverse complement strand
CGAAGGCGGTCGTCACACGCCGTTCTTCAACAACTATCGTCCGCAGTTCTACTTCCGTACCACGGACGTGACGGGCTCGATCGAGTTGCCGAAGGACAAGGAAATGGTCATGCCGGGCGACAATGTGTCGATCACGGTGAAGCTGATCGCACCGATCGCCATGGAAGAAGGTCTGCGCTTCGCTATCCGTGAAGGCGGTCGTACCGTCGGCGCCGGTGTCGTCGCCAAGGTTCTCGAGTAAAATCCTGAGCTTGCTCTAAAAAACTGTAGCTTGTAGTCGTGCCCGGAGCCGGGCGCACGTGTCTTACGCGTGCTCGGCTCCTTGCTCTTTTACCAAATCGACGGTGCAACACCGTCTCGCTCTTTTCAAGGAATTGTCATGGCAAACCAGAAAATCCGCATTCGCCTGAAGGCGTTCGACTATCGTCTGATCGATCAATCTGCAGCTGAGATCGTCGATACAGCCAAGCGGACTGGCGCAATCGTACGTGGCCCGGTGCCACTGCCGACGCGTATCCAGCGTTTTGACATTTTGCGTTCGCCGCACGTTAACAAGGCGTCGCGCGATCAGCTTGAAATCCGTACGCACCAGCGCCTGATGGACATCGTCGACCCGACGGACAAGACCGTTGACGCGTTGATGAAGCTCGACCTGCCGGCTGGTGTCGACGTCGAAATCAAGTTGCAATAAGTTTCACCGCGCTGCTCTCGCGAAGAGCGGCGCTAAGTCTTTGATTGCTTGCGGAAAACGAAAAGCCTTGTTATACTCCAAGGCTTTTCGCGCATTTGCGCAAAAAAGTCGGCAAGATTCTCAGGAATTGACCGGCATTTTGTAAATCAGCCCCGACCAATCGCAGTTGGGAATGGAGAAAACGATGAGCCTTGGACTCGTAGGTCGCAAGGTTGGCATGACCCGTATCTTTACGCCTGAAGGGGATTCGATTCCCGTCACCGTATTGGACGTGTCGGACAACCGAGTGACGCAGATCAAGTCTGTAGAAACGGATGGATACATCGCCGTTCAAGTAGCATTCGGTACTCGCCGCGCATCGCGCGTGACGAAGCCGCTGGCAGGTCACCTTGCCAAAGCCGGCGTTCAAGCTGGTGAAGTTCTCAAAGAATTCCAAATCGATTCCACGAAGGCTGCCGAGTTGTCGAACGGTACTGTGATCGGTACGGACATTTTCGAAGTGGGCCAGAAGGTCGACGTGCAAGGCGTGTCGATCGGTAAGGGCTACGCCGGTACCATCAAGCGTCACAACTTCGCTTCAGGCCGCGCATCGCACGGTAACTCGCGTTCGCACAACGTCCCGGGTTCGATCGGTATGGCGCAAGATCCGGGTCGTGTGTTCCCGGGTAAGCGCATGACGGGTCACATGGGCGACGAAACGGTTACGGTGCAAAATCTCGTGATCGCTCGCATTGACGCTGACCGCAATCTGTTGCTGGTTCGTGGTGCCGTTCCTGGTGCCAAGGGCGGCAAGGTTTTCGTGACGCCGGCAGTCAAGACGCGCGCTGTGAAAGGAGCGAAATAATGGAACTTAAGCTCCTGAACGCCAATGGTCAGGAAGGCACGGGTGTGAACGCATCGGACGTCGTGTTCGGTCGCGATTACAACGAAGCACTGATCCATCAGGTTGTCACGGCCTATCAAGCCAACGCACGTAGCGGTAACCGCGCGCAGAAGGATCGTGAGCAAGTCAAGCACACGACCAAGAAGCCGTGGCGCCAGAAGGGTACGGGCCGCGCTCGTGCCGGTATGTCGTCGAGCCCGTTGTGGCGCGGCGGTGGCCGTATCTTCCCGAATTCGCCGGAAGAAAACTTTTCGCACAAGGTCAACAAGAAGATGCATCGCGCAGGTCTCTGCTCGATCTTCTCGCAGCTGGCTCGTGAAGGCCGTATCTCGGTAGTCGACGAGCTTACGCTCGAAGCGCCGAAGACCAAGCTGCTGGCCGAAAAATTCAAGGCAATGGGTCTGGAATCGGTCCTGGTCATTACTGACACGGTCGATGAAAACCTGTACCTCGCGTCGCGCAATCTGGCCCACGTGGCCGTTGTCGAGCCGCGTTACGCCGACCCGCTCTCGTTGATCTACTTCAAGAAGATCCTGATTACGAAGGCTGCGGTCGCCCAGATCGAGGAGTTGCTGTCATGAGCGAGATTCGCAAGAACGATCATCGTTTGATGCAGGTCCTGCTCGCGCCGGTGATCTCCGAAAAGGCGACGCTGGTGGCCGATAAGAACGAGCAAGTTGTGTTCGAAGTCGCGCCCGATGCCACGAAGCAGGAAGTGAAGGCTGCTGTCGAGCTGCTGTTCAAGGTAGAAGTCAATTCCGTCAATGTGCTGGTCACGAAAGGTAAAGCCAAGCGCTTTGGCCGCTTCATGGGCAAGCGCAAGGACGTGAAGAAGGCGTATGTCTGCCTGAAGCCCGGCCAGGAAATCAACTTTGAAGCGGAGGCCAAGTAATCATGGCAATCGTAAAAGTTAAGCCGACTTCGCCGGGTCGCCGCGCGATGGTCAAGGTGGTCAACAAGGATCTGTACAAAGGCAAGCCGCACGCAGCGCTGCTCGACTCACAGTCCGTGACCGCCGGCCGGAACAACTCCGGTCGCATTACGACGCGTCACAAGGGTGGCGGTCACAAGCAACATTACCGTATGGTCGATTTTCGTCGCAACAAGGACGGAATTCCGGCAAAGATCGAACGTCTTGAGTACGATCCGAACCGTAGCGCGAACATTGCGCTGGTTCTGTACGCAGACGGCGAGCGCAAGTACATCATCGCGCCGAAGGGTGCGACGGTGGGTCAGTCGTTGATGTCTGGTTCGGAAGCGCCGATCCGCTCGGGTAACACCCTGCCGATCCGCAATATTCCGGTCGGTACGACGATTCACTGCATCGAGATGTTGCCGGGCAAGGGCGCGCAAATTGCACGTTCGGCTGGTACGTCGGCAATGCTGCTGGCTCGTGAAGGCACGTACGCTCAGGTTCGCCTGCGTTCGGGTGAAATTCGCCGTGTGCACATCGAGTGCCGCGCGACGATTGGTGAAGTTGGCAACGAAGAGCATAGCCTCCGTCAAATCGGTAAGGCTGGTGCTAACCGCTGGCGCGGTATCCGCCCGACGGTGCGTGGCGTTGCAATGAACCCGGTTGATCACCCGCACGGTGGTGGTGAAGGTAAGACGGCAGCAGGTCGCGATCCGGTCAGCCCGTGGGGAACCCCGGCTAAGGGTTATCGCACCCGCAGCAATAAGCGCACGACGACGATGATCGTTCAGCGCCGTCACAAGCGCTAAGGAGTAAGCAATGGCACGTTCTGTTAAAAAAGGTCCGTTCTGCGACGCTCATTTGCTGAAGAAGGTTGAGGCTGCCGCAGCTGCGCGTGACAAGAAACCAATCAAGACCTGGTCGCGTCGTTCGACGATCCTCCCGGACTTCATTGGTCTGACGATCGCCGTGCATAACGGCCGTCAACACGTCCCGGTTTATGTTTCGGAAAACATGGTCGGCCACAAACTTGGCGAGTTCGCATTGACCCGTACGTTCAAGGGTCATGCAGCCGACAAGAAGGCCAAGAAATAAGGGGCTATCAAGATGGAAGTAAAAGCTATTCATCGCGGTGCCCGCATCTCGGCGCAAAAAACGCGTCTTGTGGCTGACCAGATCCGTGGTTTGCCGGTCGACAAGGCGCTGAACGTTCTTACGTTCTCGCCGAAGAAGGCGGCGGGTATTGTCAAGAAGGTCGTGCTGTCTGCGATCGCGAATGCGGAACACAACGAAGGCGCCGATATCGACGAGCTCAAAGTAACGAGCATCATGGTCGACAAGGCCGCTTCCCTGAAGCGTTTTACCGCGCGCGCAAAAGGCCGTGGTAATCGTATCGAGAAGCAATCCTGTCACATCACTGTGACGGTCGGGAATTAAGGAGCCATACGATGGGACAAAAAATTCATCCGACAGGCTTCCGTCTGGCTGTCAGCCGAAATTGGGCGTCGCGTTGGTACGCGAACAACACCAATTTTGCGTCGATGCTGCAGGAAGACATCGGTGTTCGTGAATACCTGAAGAAGAAGCTGAAGAACGCTTCGGTTGGTCGGGTGGTCATCGAGCGTCCGGCGAAGAACGCACGTATCACGATTTACAGCTCGCGTCCGGGCGTTGTGATCGGCAAGAAGGGTGAGGATATCGAACTGTTGAAGTCGGAACTGCAACGCCGTATGGGCGTTCCGGTCCACGTCAATATCGAAGAAATCCGCAAGCCGGAAACCGATGCACAGTTGATCGCCGATTCGATCACGCAACAACTCGAGCGCCGGATCATGTTCCGCCGCGCAATGAAGCGTGCGATGCAAAACGCCATGCGTCTGGGTGCTCAAGGCATCAAGATCATGAGCGCGGGCCGTCTCAACGGTATCGAAATCGCTCGTACGGAGTGGTATCGCGAAGGTCGCGTTCCGCTTCACACGTTGCGTGCGGATATCGACTACGCGACTTCGGAAGCGAAGACGACCTACGGCATCATCGGCGTCAAAGTGTGGGTCTACAAGGGCGACACGCTGGGCCGCAACGATGCACCGGTGGTCGAAGAAGTAGCCGAAGACAAGCGTCCGCGCCGCAACGCACGTCCGGGTGGCGATCGCCGTCCGCGTCGTGATGGTGAAGGTGGTGGCCCGGCAAACGCAGGCGCGCGCCGTGGCGCAGGCGCTCCCCGTCGTGCTGGCGGTGCCGGCGGCGACGGGAAGACTGGAGAATAACGATGCTGCAACCGAAACGCAGAAAGTATCGCAAAGAGCAGAAGGGTCGTAACACCGGCAAGGCGACGCGCGGCAACGCAGTGTCGTTCGGTGAATATGGTCTGAAAGCTATCGGTCGCGGCCGTTTGACCGCGCGCCAAATCGAAGCGGCGCGTCGTGCAATGACGCGTCACATTAAACGTGGCGGCCGTATCTGGATCCGCATTTTCCCGGACAAGCCGATCTCGCAAAAGCCGGCTGAAGTACGGATGGGTAACGGTAAAGGTAACCCTGAGTACTACGTCGCAGAGATTCAACCGGGCAAGATGTTGTATGAAATGGACGGTGTTACTGAAGAGTTGGCACGCGAAGCGTTCCGTCTGGCTGCAGCCAAGCTGCCGCTGAAGACGTATTTCGTTTCTCGCCAGCTCGGCGCCTAAGGAGCAATGATGAAGGCTTCCGAACTTCACCAGAAAGACCAGGCCGCTCTCAATCAAGAGCTGACGGACCTGCTGAAGGCGCAATTCGGCCTGCGCATGCAACTCGCGACCCAGCAATTGACCAACAACAGTCAATTGAAGAAGGTTCGTCGCGACATCGCTCGTGTGCGGACCGTCCTGACTGAGAAGGCGAACCAGAAATGAACGATAGCGTAAAAACCTCGCTCAAGCGGACGCTGGTCGGCAAGGTCGTCAGCAACAAGATGGAAAAGACGGTCACCGTGCTGGTCGAGCATCGCGTAAAGCACCCGATCTACGGCAAGTACGTCGTACGGTCGAAGAAGTATCACGCTCACGACGACGCGAACACGTATAACGAAGGCGATCTCGTCGAGATCCAGGAAACCCGTCCGATTTCGAAGACGAAAGCCTGGGTTGTGTCGAAATTGCTGGAAGCAGCGCGCGTCATCTAAGCGGCGAATCGCAACAAAGAAGTGTCGCAGTAACTTTCGCTTGCAAGACCGGAATTATGCGTTATAATTTCGGTCTTCCCTCTTTGTGGGAGCCCCATCGCGGGCGAAGTAGGTGGGGGAAGCCGGTGCAGGCGCCAAGCTTGTGCTGACAGATTCACCGGATTGCGATGGCGGGTTTCGTCTGCCCTCGCTGCCTGTTCTAACCCAAGCAGCCACCAGGCTGACGGGACCAAGACTGACCGGGTGCGCCATGGTGGCGTAACTGGATTAAGTTGGGAAAGATAAACCATGATTCAGACCGAAACTCGGCTTGAAGTTGCCGACAACACGGGTGCACGTGAAGTGATGTGCATCAAGGTGCTCGGCGGCTCGAAGCGTCGTTACGCTAGCATTGGCGACATCATCAAGGTGACCGTCAAGGAAGCAACGCCGCGCGGACGCGTGAAGAAGGGCGAAATCTACAACGCCGTGGTCGTTCGTACGGCCAAGGGCGTGCGCCGCCAGGACGGCTCGCTGATCAAGTTCGACGGTAATGCCGCCGTACTTTTGAATGCCAAGCTCGAGCCTATCGGTACGCGTATTTTCGGACCGGTTACGCGTGAATTGCGTAGTGAACGATTTATGAAGATCGTTTCGCTCGCGCCGGAAGTGCTGTAAGGAGTCGCGATGAATAAGATTCGCAAAGGTGACGAAGTTATCGTTACCGCTGGCAAAGATAAAGGCAAGCGCGGCGTCGTGCTGTCCGTTGGCGAAGAGCGTGTGACGGTCGAGGGGATCAACCTCGTCAAGAAGCATGTCAAGCCGAACCCGATGAAGGGTACTACGGGCGGCGTAGAAGCCAAGACGATGCCGCTGCATATTTCGAACGTCGCATTGGTCGACGCGAATGGCAAGGCGTCACGTGTGGGCATCAAGGTCGAAGGCGACAAGAAGGTTCGCTTCTTGAAGTCGACCGGTGCCACGCTTAGCGTCTGACGCGGAGTAAAAAATGGCACGTCTGCAAGAATTTTATAAAGAGAAGGTTGTACCCGGCCTCGTCGAGAAGTTCGGTTACAAATCCATCATGGAAGTGCCGCGCATCACCAAGATCACCCTCAACATGGGTCTTGGTGAAGCCGTCGCCGACAAGAAGATCATCGAAAACGCCGTTGGCGACCTGACGAAGATTGCTGGCCAGAAGCCGGTTATCACGAAGGCACGCAAGGCAATCGCTGGCTTCAAGATTCGTCAGGGCTACCCGATCGGCGCGATGGTGACGCTGCGCGGCCAAGCCATGTACGAATTCCTCGATCGTTTCGTGACCGTCGCGCTCCCCCGGGTTCGTGACTTCCGCGGTGTATCGGGTCGTGCGTTCGATGGTCGCGGCAACTACAACATCGGTGTGAAAGAGCAGATCATTTTCCCCGAGATCGATTACGACAAGATCGACGCGCTTCGTGGGCTGAACATCAGCATCACGACGACTGCGAAGACTGACGACGAAGCGAAGGCACTGCTCGCCAGCTTCAAGTTCCCGTTCAGAAACTGAGGTTACCGTGGCTAAACTGGCACTGATCGAACGTGAAAAGAAGCGTGCACGCCTCGCTGCAAAGTACGCTCCCAAGCGTGCGGCGCTGAAGGCGGTCATCGATGACGCGAGCAAGTCGGACGAAGAGCGTTACGCCGCTCGTCTCGAACTGCAGCAACTGCCCCGCAATTCGAACCCCACTCGCAAGCGTAATCGCTGCGCGATCACGGGTCGTCCGCGTGGCACGTTCCGCAAATTCGGATTGGCACGCAGCAAGATTCGCGAAATCGCTTTCCGCGGCGAAATCCCTGGCCTGACCAAGGCGAGCTGGTAATAGGAGATACGTAAATGAGCATGAGTGATCCTATCGCCGATATGCTGACTCGCATCCGCAATGCGCAGATGGTCGAGAAGGTTTCGGTGACTATGCCCTCGTCGAAAGTCAAGGTTGCGATTGCGCAGGTTTTGAAGGACGAAGGTTATATCGACGATTTCGCAGTGAAGTCTGAAGGTGCGAAGTCGGAATTGAACATCGCGTTGAAGTACTACGCTGGCCGTCCGGTTATCGAGCGCATAGAGCGCGTCTCGAAGCCTGGTCTGCGTGTGTATCGCGGTCGTAACGACATTCCGGTTGTGATGAACGGTCTTGGCGTTGCAATCGTGTCGACGCCCCAGGGTGTGATGACCGACCGCAAGGCGCGCCAGACTGGCGTCGGCGGCGAAGTCCTCTGCTACGTCGCTTAAGCCGAAAAGGAGAAGAAACATGTCTCGAGTAGGTAAAAGCCCGATTACGCTGCCGCAAGGCGCGGAAGTGGCCTTTAGCGGCGAAGTAATCACCGTCAAGGGCCCGCTGGGTACGATTACGCAAGCGGCCAACCCGCTTGTTACGGTAGCAAACGACAACGGCACGCTCAACTTCGCACCGGCTGATGAAAGCCGTGAAGCGAATGCGATGTCGGGCACGATGCGCGCCCTCGTGGCGAACATGGTGAATGGCGTTACGAAGGGTTTCGAGCGCAAGCTGACGCTGGTTGGCGTTGGTTATCGCGCGCAGGCGCAGGGCGACAAGTTGAATCTGTCGCTGGGTTTCTCGCACCCCGTGGTGCACGCGATGCCGGAAGGCGTCAAAGTTGAAACCCCGACGCAAACCGAAATCGTGATCAAGGGGATCGACAAGCAGAAAGTTGGCCAGGTCGCTGCGGAAGTTCGCGGTTACCGTCCGCCGGAGCCCTATAAGGGCAAGGGCGTGCGCTACTTCGGCGAAGTCGTCATCCTCAAAGAAACGAAGAAGAAGTAAGGGTGCGCAATCATGGATAAGACTCAATCTCGCCTGCGCCGCGCTAAACAGACGCGCGTCAAGATCGCTGAGCTGCAGGTCGCACGTCTGGCTGTGCATCGCACGAACACGCATATCTATGCACAAGTGTTCTCGGCATGCGGCACCAAGGTGCTGGCAAGTGCGTCGACGCTCGAAGCTGAAGTGCGTGCCGAACTGGCCGACAAGACCGGCAAGGGCGGCAACGTCAACGCTGCGATCGCGGTCGGTAAGCGTATTGCTGAAAAAGCCAAGGCAGCCGGCGTCGAATCCGTCGCCTTCGACCGTTCAGGTTTCCGTTACCACGGCCGCGTGAAAGCGCTGGCTGATGCGGCGCGCGAAGCCGGACTCAAGTTCTAAGGGAAGAATTCGTCATGGCAAAGATGCAAGCGAATGTGAAGGCTGAAGAACGCGACGACGGCCTCCGTGAAAAGATGATCGCGGTCAATCGCGTGACCAAGGTTGTGAAGGGCGGCCGGATTCTCGGTTTTGCCGCACTGACCGTGGTTGGCGATGGCGACGGCCGCATCGGCATGGGCAAAGGCAAAGCGAAGGAAGTTCCGGTTGCTGTTCAAAAGGCAATGGAACAAGCACGCCGCAACATGTTCAAGGTGCCGTTGAAGAACGGTACGCTGCAACACGAAGTGCACGGTAAGCATGGCGCATCCGCTGTTCTCCTGGCTCCGGCCAAGGACGGTACGGGTGTTATCGCCGGCGGCCCGATGCGCGCAGTGTTCGACGTGATGGGCGTTCAAAACGTTGTGGCGAAGAGCCACGGTTCGACGAATCCGTACAACCTCGTTCGTGCAACGCTCGACGGTCTGCGCAAGCAGTCCACGCCGGGTGATATCGCGGCGAAGCGCGGCAAGTCCGTCGAAGATATTTTGGGCTAAGCCAGGTGGTCACCATGTCTGAAAAAACTGTCAAGGTTCAGCTCGTGAAGAGCCTGATTGGGACCCGCGAAACGCATCGTGCAACGGTGCGTGGTCTGGGCCTGCGCCGACTCAACTCGGTCAGCGAACTGCAGGACACGCCAGCAGTGCGCGGGATGATCAACAAGGTTTCGTACCTTGTCAAAGTCCTCAGCTAAGCGGCTGACCAGGGATCAAGGAGTTGAATATGGATTTGAATAACCTCAAGCCGGCAGAAGGCGCGAAGCACGCAAAGCGTCGCGTTGGCCGCGGTATCGGTTCGGGCCTCGGCAAGACTGCGGGTCGCGGTCACAAGGGTCAGAAATCGCGTTCGGGCGGCTTTCATAAAGTCGGCTTTGAAGGCGGTCAGATGCCTTTGCAACGTCGTCTGCCGAAGCGTGGTTTTAGCTCGCTGACGCGTGAGTTCGTTGGTGAAGTGCGCCTGTCGGACATCGAAAAGCTTCCGGTCGACGAAGTCGATTTGTTGGCTTTGAAGCAAGCTGGTCTGCTCGGCGTGCTCATTACGAGCGCAAAGATCATCAAGACGGGTGAGTTGACGCGCAAGATCACGGTAAAGGGTCTCAGCGCTACGAAGGGTGCCCGTGCTGCGATTGAAGCCGCCGGCGGCTCGTTCGCTGAGTAACGTGCGCGTGTTGTTGTTAGCGAAAGCATCGGAGAAGGTTCTTGGCTAATAGCCCGAGTCTCGCAAAATCCGGTCGAAGCGCTGCGAAGTTCGGCGATCTGCGTCGGCGTGCAATGTTCTTGCTGCTGGCGTTGATCGTCTACCGTATCGGTGCGCATATTCCGGTGCCGGGTATCGACCCGGATCAGCTGGCGAAGCTTTTCCAGAGCCAGTCAGGCGGTATTCTTGGCATGTTCAACATGTTCTCGGGTGGCGCGCTGTCGAGGTTCACGATCTTCGCGCTTGGGATCATGCCGTACATCTCGGCGTCGATCATCATGCAGTTGCTGTCGATCGTTTCGCCGCAAATGGAAGCGCTGAAGAAAGAAGGGCAGGCAGGGCAACGGAAGATCACGCAGTACACGCGTTACTTCACAGTTGTTCTGGCTACGTTCCAGGCCTTTGGTATTGCGGTGGCGCTGGAAAATCAAGCCGGGCTCGTTATCGATCCTGGCATGGTGTTCCGGCTGACGACGGTAGTGACGTTGGTGACGGGCACAATGTTCCTGATGTGGCTGGGTGAGCAGATCACGGAACGCGGACTGGGCAACGGTATCTCGATCATCATTTTCGGCGGTATTGCGGCGGGTTTCCCGAATGCAATCGGTGGTCTCTTTGAACTGGTTCGCACCGGCTCCATGAGCATCATCTCGGCGATCATCATTGTTGTGCTGATTGCGGCGGTTACGTTCCTGGTGGTTTTCATCGAACGCGGCCAGCGCAAGATCCTCGTGAACTACGCCAAGCGTCAGGTCGGAAACAAGATTTACGGCGGTCAGTCTTCGCATTTGCCGCTGAAGTTGAACATGTCGGGTGTGATTCCGCCGATCTTCGCATCGTCGATCATCCTCTTCCCGGCAACTATCCTGAACTGGTTCAGTTCGGGTACGCGGACCGGATGGTTTGCGAACACGCTTCACAACGTTGCCGAGGCGCTCAAGCCTGGTCAACCGGTGTACGTGTTGCTGTACGCGATGGCGATCGTTTTCTTCTGCTTCTTCTACACCGCGTTGGTGTTCAACAGCAGAGAAACGGCCGACAACCTGAAGAAGAGTGGTGCGTTTGTTCCTGGGATTCGTCCGGGCGATCAGACAGCGCGTTATATCGATCGGATCCTCACGCGTTTGACGCTGGCTGGTGCGATTTACATCGTGTTCGTTTGCCTGCTGCCGGAATTCCTGGTGTTGCGTTGGAACGTGCCGTTTTACTTTGGTGGAACATCGCTGCTGATCATCGTGGTGGTTACGATGGATTTCATGGCGCAGGTGCAGTCCTACGTTATGTCGCAACAGTATGAATCGCTGCTCAAGAAGGCGAACTTCAAAGGCAGCAACGTCCCGATGCGCTAAACAAGGACGATGGTCGGAGACGGCATGAGTTGAAGGTGGCTCTGCCGTTCACCGTCGCATATCCTGGCGCCAAGGTAACGGTTGAGTTGACCCCTTACGATCTGTCTCGTGCACGGATCGTGTTACGGGCGAAGTGATTTGAAAAAAGGGTAATATCATGAAAGTGATGGCATCGGTTAAGCGCATTTGCCGCAATTGCAAGATCATCAAGCGCAAGGGCGTTGTGCGCGTGATTTGCAGCTCTGATCCGCGCCACAAACAGCGTCAAGGCTGAACGCCGCGCTTTTGCTTGCGCTTTTTGTTTGAGGAAAAACAATGGCTCGTATCGCAGGGGTTAACATCCCGAATCACCAGCATACTGAAATCGGCCTCACGGCAATTTTCGGTGTAGGCCGCACGCGCGCTCGCAACATTTGCGTAGCGTCTGGTGTGGAGTTTTCGAAGAAGGTCAAAGACCTCACTGACGCAGACCTCGAAAAGCTGCGAGAAGAAGTGGGTAAGTTCATCGTAGAAGGCGACCTGCGTCGCGAAGTGACGATGAATATCAAGCGCCTGATGGACTTGGGCTGCTACCGTGGCGTTCGCCATCGCAAGGGCTTGCCCATGCGTGGACAGCGCACGCGTACGAATGCCCGTACCCGTAAGGGTCCGCGTCGTGCAGCGCAATCGCTGAAGAAGTAAGCGGAATATAGTTACAGGAAAACGTAATGGCTAAGGCTTCGAACAACTCCGCGGCGCAACGCGTTCGCAAGAAGGTCAAGAAGAACGTCGCCGAGGGCGTGGTTCACGTTCACGCGTCGTTCAACAACACCATCATCACGATCACCGATCGTCAAGGCAATGCACTTGCCTGGGCAACGTCGGGTGGCCAGGGCTTCAAGGGTTCGCGTAAATCGACCCCGTTTGCAGCTCAGGTCGCAGCCGAATCGGCCGGTCGCGTGGCGATGGAATACGGCGTGAAGAACCTCGAAGTACGGATCAAGGGCCCTGGTCCTGGCCGTGAATCGGCGGTGCGTGCGCTGCATGGTCTTGGCATCAAGATCACCGCAATCTCCGACGTGACACCGGTTCCGCACAACGGTTGCCGTCCGCCGAAGCGTCGTCGTATCTAAGGCGTCGTGTAATGCTTTGACCTGTTGACGCTCGCGCGTCGACAGGTTGCTTGCGTTATGAAATCTGCGTTGAGAATACTGACTAAGCCCACCGTTCGATCCACCGAGTTCGAACTAGCGCGAACGTATTTCGCGTGATCAATTATTAAGGATGCAAAGTGGCACGTTATACCGGTCCTAAAGCCAAACTGGCTCGCCGTGAAGGCACTGATCTTTTCCTGAAGAGCGCGCGTCGTTCGCTCGCCGACAAGTGCAAGCTCGATAGCAAGCCGGGTCAGCATGGTCGTACGTCGGGCGCTCGTACGTCTGACTACGGCACGCAGTTGCGTGAAAAGCAAAAAGTTAAGCGTATTTACGGCGTGCTCGAACGTCAATTTCGCCGTTACTTCGCTGAGGCTGATCGCCGCAAAGGCCCGACGGGTGAAAACCTGCTGCAATTGCTCGAGTCGCGTCTCGACAACGTCGTGTATCGCATGGGCTTCGGCTCGACGCGCGCTGAAGCGCGTCAGCTGGTCGGCCACAAGTCGATCACGGTGAACGGAGTAGTGAACAACATCCCGTCGATGCAAGTTAAGGCAGGCGACGTGGTTGCGGTTCGCGAACAGTCCAAGAAGCAAGTGCGGATTCTGGAAGCGCTGAACTTGGCCGAGCAAGGCGGAATGCCGAGCTGGGTTACGGTCGATGCCAAGAAGTTCGAAGGCACGTTCAAAGCCATGCCGGATCGCGCTGACATCGCAGGCGATATCAACGAAAGCCTGATCGTCGAATTGTATTCGCGTTAATCGGATTAGCGGCCGGGGCACCCTGATTGCGGAAGGCAAGGGGTTGCCTCGGCTGTTTATTTTCGGGTTGTCACCGGTCAGCCTTATCGGCGTAACGAGCCGAGGGTATTGAAAAGGAAAACCTATGCAAACCAGTTTGTTGAAGCCCAAGATTATTGCAGTCGAATCGCTTGGCGACAGCCACGCGAAAGTGGTCATGGAGCCGTTCGAACGGGGCTATGGTCACACCTTGGGTAACGCGCTTCGGCGCGTGCTGTTGTCGTCGATGATTGGTTATGCGCCGACCGAAGTGACGATTGCAGGCGTCGTGCATGAATATTCTACGCTCGACGGCGTGCAAGAAGATGTGGTCAACCTGCTGTTGAACTTGAAGGGCGTCGTTTTCAAGCTGCATAACCGCGATGAAGTCACGGTTACGCTGCGTAAGGAAGGCGAAGGCGTTGTTACGGCCGGTGATATTGAACTCGCGCACGATTGCGAAGTCATCAATCCGGGTCACGTGATTGCGCATCTTTCGAAGGGCGGCAAGCTCGACGTTCAGATCAAGATTGAAAAGGGCCGCGGTTATGTGCCGGGCAATGTGCGTCGTTACGGCGAAGATTCGGCGAAGATCATTGGCCGTATCGTGCTGGACGCATCGTTTTCGCCGGTTCTCCGCGTGAGCTACGCCGTTGAAAGCGCTCGCGTTGAGCAGCGTACCGACCTCGACAAGCTCGTGATGAACATCGAAACCAACGGCGTGATTTCGCCCGAGGAAGCGATTCGTCAGTCAGCACGTATCCTGGTCGATCAGTTGTCGGTGTTCGCAGCGTTGGAAGGCACGGAAGCAGCGGCAGAAGCACCGTCGCGCGCGCCGCAGATCGATCCGATCCTGCTGCGTCCGGTCGATGATCTCGAACTCACGGTTCGTTCCGCGAACTGCCTGAAGGCCGAGAACATCTATTACATCGGCGATTTGATCCAACGTACGGAAAACGAATTGCTGAAAACGCCTAACCTCGGTCGCAAGTCGCTAAACGAGATCAAGGAAGTTTTGGCATCGCGTGGTTTAACGCTGGGTATGAAGCTAGAAAACTGGCCGCCGGCTGGTCTCGACAAGTAAGGTTCAAGCTGTACGCTTGACTGGCAAAGATGCGGATTTTCCTTTAAAATCCGCATCTTGCTTTTTCTACGACCGGCCCGTGCGCTCGTGAATTGTTTAAAAAGACTCTCATGAGACGTAATAGAAGAGCTGGATCTAAACTTGATTAATCTGGAAATTCAAAATGCGCCATAAACATGGTTTGCGGAAACTGAACCGCACGAGCAGCCACCGTCTGGCTATGCTCCGTAATATGTCGAACTCGCTGATCGAGCACGAAGTCATCAAGACGACGCTGCCGAAAGCCAAAGAACTCCGTAAAGTCGTTGAGCCGCTGATCACGCTTGGCAAGAAGCCGTCGCTGGCAAACCGTCGTCTGGCGTTCAACCGCCTGCGCGATCGTGATTCCGTCGCGAAGCTGTTCGACGTGCTCGGCCCGCGTTACGAAACGCGTCCCGGTGGCTACCTGAGCATCCTGAAGTTTGGCTTCCGTCAAGGCGACAATGCGCCGATGGCGCTGGTGATGTTGATGGATCGCCCGGAACTTGCTGAAGCTGACGACGTTCAAGAAGCTGAATAAGCTTTAGAGCATTCGTTGG
>Ga0256907_1000268_pt1 | contig 15041 bp, 13 predicted proteins | sample MC6MC0745MT_FD_186329 | JGI IMG/M metagenome (GOLD analysis project Ga0256907, IMG submission 186329) | Metatranscriptome of enriched soil aggregate microbial communities from Iowa State University, Ames, United States - MC6-MC0745-MT... | ecosystem: Environmental > Terrestrial > Soil >... | reverse complement strand
CGTAGTGCTTTTTTACCACGTCCATATGCGGCTTGTTTTAATAAGTCCATATGTTTTTGACGTTCAGCAGGAGTAAATGCATTATAGTGGTTATCAATAAGATGCTTACTTCCAGTTTCAATTGCAAGTGTATCGAGTGATTCACCTAAACGACCAGCGTAATATAACTCATAAGAAAGAGCATAAGCCATATTTTCATAAGCTAGTTTTGGAATTTCTTTTGTTACTGTAGATACGTCAATCTTTTCCCCATTAATAGTTACATCTTCAGTACCTTCATCTAAGAAAATGAAGAACCAGTTACGAGTTTTATCAAGGTAGCCCATATCTAAAGTAGTTTCAGTTAACTTACTTTCACGACTAGAAACATAAAGGATAGGATTACCTTCATTAGTTTCAATTTTAACATTCTCTCTAGTCATCGTAGCTAAGATAGTACGGTTACGACTAAAGATTTCAGAGTAGTCATCAATATTATTAGAGTGGAATACACGACCGAAGTCAGTAGAGTTAGAAATTGACTCTAAGATTTGTTTATCATAGTAGTTACCATAACCAATTGAGTTAATAGCCATTACTTTACCTTTAAGTTCACTAACAGCATCATTAATCATTTGAATCTCTTTTTCACGAGAATGGTATGTAACAGGGTATCCATCAGTAAATAATGTAACGTTAAAGTTACTGCAGATTGGAGACATTTTCTCTACTAATTTAATAGTTTCTTGTAATGGTTTAGAGAAGCATGTAACAGAAAGAGTTGAATTAATAGAATCTAACATTGCATGAATATCTTGTTTTTCACTAACGTTTTTGCCGATAATGATAGGTTCACATTCATCAACATCTGAGAAGTAAATAATAGAGATTAAGTCTCCATCTTCCATTAAGTCTACTGTTTGCTTAACGTTTTTAATAAGACTATCCATATCTCGCCACATAGAACCTGAACGGTCAAGTAAGTGAATGTGGTGAAGACGTTGTAATTCTACCACTTTGTCTTCTACTGCTTCTTCCTTGTAATTCGTAGCTAAAACCTGATAAGATTTATTTCCGATTGTCATAAATGATTGATATAAGTTCATTTTTAGTTTCCCCTTTCGATTTACGAAATTTCAAGACTCAATATCATGTTTTACATTTTTTTAAGGAAAAAATAGATAAATGGGAAGTTATCCCATTTACCTTTATTAATATTTATGTAAGTTTCTAATGGCAGTCATTAGAGCATTTTGAGAGGAACGATAAATTCTATCTCTCTCAATCATATTGATAACCTCTTTTTTAGTGAAACACTGTATCTCACCAATTTCACCATCTTGAGGAATCATATCTTCAACAGTTACACCATTTTTAAGTCTAGTTATAAAAGAAAAATCACGTCTGAAATTAACAAAACCATTTTTCACATAATAACAGTCATTAAAGCTAAGAGGAACTATCTTACCAGTCTGTTTATAAGCTTTAACACCGAATTCTTCTTCTAATTCACGGATAATTCCTTGCTCTGGTGATTCATCAAACTCAATTCCACCACCAGCATTAGTCCATTTTAGACCTTTATTACTACTTATGATATGTTCTAGTACTTCTTTTGGTAAGTCAGTTCTAGTACCAAGATAGAAATTATCTTTTGAATCTAATAATACAATATTGGTACTAGAATTTATTTTCCTCTTACTTTTTCTTTTAGATAATATTTCAGTTAACTCTTCCAATCTAGATTTTTTCTCATACATTTTAAATTCTCCTTATATTGATATCTCCTCTACAGAATCATGCATTTGAGATTCAAATGTTATTATTAATTCAATATTATTCTCCCTCTCGAAACTAGTTACCTGATTTAATGTATATCTCATCAGTAAATTCCCATCTATAACCAATACCTTGTTTTCTTCTTTATTAACTAAAGAAGACAATTCCTCAATTGAACAAGAATCCTTATAATGTATATTTTTAAGTTGACCTTCAGTTGGTTTAATATTTAAATTATTCTCACATATATCTATAATTTGTTCCTTGTTATGCCATTCAGAAATAAAAATAGCATCTTTCTTGTAAAGAAATTTTATTAGAGATAATTCAGTTTTTCCTTTTCTCCCAATTAATAATAACAAATTAATCTTCCCCTTTCGTTACCCCATATTATTAGTTTTGTTTAGATATCTTGTTTTTTGAAAAGAGGTTTCTGTAACAATTAAATATAGGTAAAGGAGGATAAATATGATAAACTTTAATGATATCGATTTAATTGAAAGAGTACAAGTTGACCTTCGTATTTATTGTGAAGGTGTAATTGTTCCTGATTATATAAAAAAGTATGATAATTTTAATCTTCAACGACTAAGAGACTCAATTGAAATATCTTTACGACTTGCTGAAGAAATGTATCTTGATTTTGATATGGTTTATGTTATTGCTATCTTCCATGAAGCAACATTTAATGAATCAGATATTAATAATTTTGATACTTTATTATTAGTACAGGAACAAGATGAATTACTTAAATATTTTGAAGATGAACAAATTAACTTAATAGCTTTAGCTTGTTCGGAGTTCGAAGGACAAAAGTTTGACAGACGAGAATTCTCATCTATTTATTCAAAAGTAATAGCTGATGCTGACCGTTTATCATTCCTAGATACTAGTGGTATGGTTCAAGAATTATGGAATACACATTACAGTCCAAATAGTACTAATAAAGAATTATTTGATTACATTGTATCTATTTGTAAAGAACGTTATAGTGAAGAAGACTTAGAAGTTGCTCTGGTATTAAAGACTTCATATGAATTATATAAGGATAAAATTAATAGAGCAAAAAACAGTCTAAGTAGTGAGAGTAATATTGCCATTATTGTAAAAGAACTCCACCGTTATTCACTCATTAAAATGAATGATGACGACACTTTATCGGATATTTTACCTAGACACAAACGTGAAAATCTGACTGATAAGTTATTAGATATATCATTAGAGGATATTCTTAATGAACCAGTTTTCGGTGACGAAATCCTTATTGAAGATTATTCTACCCCAAAAGAAGATGTTTCATTCCTAAATGAAGCCAAAATCAATCAACCATTGTACCATATTAGTTTACATAATTTAGATGGCGAAGTACTTAAGCCTAGAATTCCAGACAATTTTATGGTTCGTCAAGGATATGAAGATAGTACTACTAAACGTGTTTCTTTCTGTAAATCAATTGATGGTTGCTTAATGGCTCTAAGTCAAGATATTAAAGGCTTAGAATTTTATGTACATGAACCAGCTAATTATGATGATATTGACATTCAATATATCGGTAAAGTACAAGTTCCAGACAGTGAAGTTACAGGAGAAGTTTGGGTAACAAATAATTGTAAGCTTAAAACTATTGCTAAGATTCGTGTAGGGAAAGCACAACCTAAACCATATCCTTATGAATATGGTGGTAAATACAAAGCCGAATTGTTTAAGTGGAATTATACAGTGATTGAGACTCTTAGTGAAAGTACTAATGTTCTCCTAGAATCAATGACTCCACAAAAACGTAAATCAATCGAAGCATTAGTTCAAAAAGTTTTCACAGCTGTTGACCCAAGTGGTATTAATACTAAACGTTACGTTGAACTTAACTCTAAATTTACAGATGCTCAATTTACTATGCTACTAGATAGATTCTTGGAAAGTGATGACCAAAACTTCTATTTAGAAATTCTTCCTAATAAGAATGAACCAACGCTACGTGATATTAAGAAAGCATTAGACATCTTAGGTGTTCCTACTGACGAATATGTGTACTACAGACATGAAGGTCATAAGGATGACCCTATTAGAACGTCTTATCCTGTTCCTGTTGGTTATTTAACTCTAAGACGAGTTCAGCAAATCTTAAGTAAAAAGAATACTTACTCTTTAGATATCTCTCAACGTAACATGAAGACTGGTCAGGTAACATCTGATAGTAAGATTGCTCGTATTAGTGACGTTGAATCTTATTCGTTAGTAGCTATTGGTGCTGATAACGCTCTAAAAGAATTCCTAGGACCACGAGCAGATAATACTACTGCTAAGACAGATATGTATCGTGATATTAGCCTTTATGGTTCTTCATTCTTGAAAGATATGAGTAAAGATTTGACTGAAAACCAAACGTTAAACACTTTAGCAGTATATCTATTAGGTGCTGGTTTAGGTAATGACCTTCTTAAAGAGGATGGTACAGTAGAGGAAATTCTGCAAAATAAAGTTAAGACTCAAGCAAACAGAAAAAAATAAGGAGATGTTAGGTATGTTCACTAAAGAAACACAAAATACTTTAGTAGAATCTGCCTTGGAAGCTAATAGTAAAATTAACAAAAAACATGTTGATTTCAAATTCCCTCTAGATGAAACTACTATTCGTATAGAGATGGAAACAGCTATTAGAGACCAAGGTCAAGCAGTTATTACACTAGCTGAAGCTGAGTTTAGCGATGAGAACTACAACAAAGCTTTAAAACTAGTGGAAAGCTTATCTAAAAAGCGTGAACTAGAACTAGCTACACGTCAAGTAGATGAAACTTCTATGGGTAAATTCATTACAAATGAGAACTACTTTGGAAACGAATCTTCTTTAGGTCTTATTCTAGAAGACAATGTTATTAAAGTTGTCTTAAAGAGTAATCAACTTGAAGAATCTACTATTAAAGAAACTAAAGTAGATGAGTCTATCTATAATGAAGGTTTCTTGTCTGATTTATTGGATGCTCTTACTCGTGCTGGTCAAGCAGTTAAAGACAACCATGAACGTCAAATGAAGCTTATGTTTGAAAGTCATGATTGTCATTATATCCGAGTAGAAGAACTATTCCATGAGAGTTGGATTAAACATTTCAATAAACTGCTTTGGTCATTTGACCGTGATTCTTACTCAGAAGATATCATGCATTTTAAACTCATGTCAGAAAGAGAATTCAACTATGAATGTCAAATGGCTATGAAAATGGATAAATTCATGAGAAAAGAGTTACGAAAGTTTGATGCATATTGCATTCATTCTAATTTTGTGGGTCATGACCGACGCAATCACATTTTAACAACAGTTATTGGACATGACCAGAAATCTAATACACCAATTGTTATTTGTTCGTTAGCTTATCTGAAACAGATTAAGAAAGATGGTACTATCTTAGTTCCCCCTATTGAAATCTATTCTAAGGCTGACCGAGGTTATATCTATTCTATTGTGCAAGCAGTACGTCAAATGTCTGGTTGCTTATATAGAAACTAAAGAAAAGGATGGTGCTTTTAATGAGCAATGTTATTACTTCTAATCTAAAATTTGAGTTAGACAAACTAGTTCCTCAAAAAGCTTCAAAAATTGGAACAGTTACGCATACTCGTGTTCAAGGTTGCACTATTTTTGATAAGCATATGGAAGGGCTTATCAATGGTAACGGTGGCTGTGACTGTCACTATTTCATCGGTGCTTTGGGCGAAGTATATGAAGGCAAGTCTGTTAAATATCAATGTGCTGACCAAAGTGGTAAAGTTGTTATCCAATTGGAAGGTAACTTTGAAAATAAGGATGCTACACAAGAACAAAAAGATGCTTTAGTAGCATTAGCTTCAGAACTTGGTTTAAAGAAGATTGAACACTTACCAGAATTGGCTGGTAGTAAATTTAATCTAAAGTAAACCACATAATAGAGTAAACAGGGCGTATTAAATTATGCCTTGTTTACTTTTTTAAATATATATTATAATATTGAGGGGGGATATTTTAATACAATACAAGGGGAAAATTAGTTTTTATTAACGAAAAATTCTAACAATTAATTGAAATTTAATTCAGTTAATTGGAGGAATTTAGACATGACACTAGATTTAACAGAAATGATTCGTGGAACAATTGAAAAAGAAGGACTAGGAGAAGAATCAGAATTCACACCTACATACCCAACAGGAATCGACCTATTTGACTATCGCAATGGACGAGTAGAAGACGGAGAAGCAAAGATTGGTGTAGATGGCGGTAAAATTCTTACTATTATCGGTAAATCTGGTACAGGTAAAACTGCTTTCGGTATGAAAGTCGCTAAAACAGTTGTAGAACCTTATGAACAAGGACAAGTATTCCACCTTGACTTTGAACGTGCAACAAACAAAGCACGTATCGCTCAAATCACTGGTTGGAATCAAGAAAAGATTGATAAGAAGTATATTCTTATGAATCGTAAAATCTACTCTGAATCACTATACACTCTTACTAAAAGTATTGCTAAGATTAAACTTGACAACTTTGAAGCACTTAAATTAGATACAGGTAAAGTTGACCGTAAAGGTGAACCTATCTTCGTTTTACCACCAACAGTTATTTTGATTGACTCATGGGCATTAGTAGTACCAAAGAATATCACAGAAGAAGAAGATTTATCTGGTCAAATGTCTGCAACAGCAATCGCAAAAACTAATAATGCTATTATCAAGCGTATCACTGGTACTCTTGAAGAAGCAAACATCATGCTTATCATCATTAACCACATTACTCAAAAGATTGAAATTGGTATGGTGAAAACTCAAGCACAATTGAACTACTTGAAGCAAGATGAGTCAATCCCTGGTGGTACTTCTGCTATCTACTTAGCAAATACTCTTTTAAAACTTCAAGCATCTTCTAAACTTGAAGAAGAAAAAGACTTTGGTATTAAAGGTTTCAAAGTTATTGGTGAACTTATTAAATCACGTTCTAATGAAGCTGGTAATAAGTTTGAAATTGTATATCACCAACAACAAGGACACCATAATGACCTTACAAACTTCAACCTACTTAAAGGTTTAGGTTTACTTAAAGGTAATGGTCGTGCATACTACTTTGAAAATGCTCCAAACTCTAAATTCACTCAGAAAAACTTCTTAGAGAAGTTAAGCGAAAACTCTGAACTACGTTCTGCATTCAACCAATTAGTTGAAGAGAACCTTGCTGGCTACTTATCTGGTGCATTAGCACTTGGTAGCGAAGAAGAACCAGAGTTGGAATTAGTCAAACATATTCGTGATGACATTTGGGAAGCTAATGACGGCAACCAATATCATTACAACGAGGCTGAAGGTACAATTACTGAAGTATCTTCAAAAGACCTCTAATACTTAATAGCGGAAACACTGGATAATTATATCTGGTGTTTCCGTTTTCATATATAAAACTTCTATGAACCATCATAATACATTCCTGTTGCAATGCCACTGTTTTTGAATACAAATTAACTATAAAGGGGAAATTAAACTATGGAAACTTTAGTTATGTATTTATTATTGGCTGTTGTTGGTGCTATCGCTATTGTTGGTGTTCTGATGAACCTTGGTCTAGAAAAGAAACTAGATGGGGTGTCGAGAAACATTAGAAACTTTACTCAATTAAACCAAGAAGAAAGACCTAGAAGTAAGAAGAATGCTATCAATGACGAAACGTTAAACAATGTACTTGAAGGCTTAGAGTTTTATAGAAATGAAAGCGAAAAATGGCATAAAGAAAGTATTTTCTGGAAGAGTGCTTATGATAAAGAACGTGAAAACTTGGATAACCTTGAACTACGTTTTAGAGAGGTAGAAAGAGAAGTTTCAAACTTAAAATATATAGTTAATAAAATGGACGGAAGAGAAATTGTTAGAGATGAAAACCAGAATATAACTGGAATTAGGAGAGTAAAATAATTAGTAATAATTAACATACAATCCCAGACAGTATTATTATATAATTTATAGTAATATTGTTAAAAATAAAATACTAACAAAACAAAATTTTAATATACTGAAAGGGATTGTTGCAAATGAAAGAGTTAATGGAATTAAAGGGGAAAAAGGGGTTAGATGCAAGAAGAGTTATAGAGGGTTATGTATTTTATATATTTGATTTAAATAATATTGACCATGTAAATAATATGCCAGAGGAGATTTTAAATAAAGATTATACTCCAAATGGTTATTTTAGATTGGAAGAAAGAATGAACTTTTTCCATTATCTAATGTTCGTTTCATCATGTGTATTAGATAAAGAAGAACAATCTTTCTCAGAATTTGATTACCATAGATTTATAACTTCATCAGAGAAATATGTACAACAGGTAGAGTATTGGGATAAGGTTATTAGTTCAGAATTAGCTAGACAGGGTATGCTTAGTGAATTACGTGAGGATTCAATTGAGAATGATGATTTCAAGAATAACTTGATTGATTTCCTTAGAATAAAAAGTTTAGGAGTGATGGTTGATAAGAGAACATTCTTCTTTAACTTTTCAAATCATGTCAAATTAGAACGTCTATTGGAAAAGAATATTCCAGTTGTATTGTTATTACATTATCTTCAACGATTTTCAAAAGAAGCTACAAAACGTAGAGTAAACTTGAAAGTAGGTAAAGAGAACGTTCTTTATATTCCAGAGTTAAATATAGCTATCATATTTTCTGTAACAAAGAAGGAAGTGATGGGTACAGTTAACCATATTGAGATTATTACAATTATCAATAATGGAAAAGAGGAACTCTATGTAAAGGAATTTGATGATTTATATATTCTTGCATCAAACTTAAATATGGGTAATAAGAGAATGTTGATTCTTTCAGTCAAGAAAGATTTTATAAACCTCCGAAGCTATTTTATTAAGCGATACTTTCCTAATGAGAAAGCTTACCTACTCTCCGATAAAGTTGGCATATATTCTAATAAAAAGTTGAATATATATTATAAGAGAGAGGAAACTGAAGAAGTTAATCTCATAAAAGAAAAAAACATTACTGAACAGAGTAATGAATAGGAGGACTTTCGATTGAAGAATATTACAGCAACTAACCACAGCTTTTTAGCAGAAGAGTTATTAGTACCCAATGCCAACAAAACAGACGGAAACCGATTAACTATGTGGTGTTCCCATGCTACTCAGGGTGTTACACATAAGTATGCTGAACCACCTCTTATGTATACCAACTTTGAAGACCAAGTAGGGGAACATTCACGAATTGGTTATAAGGAAGTGGATGATGACTATCTAATCGTTAAAAAGATTTTCCGAAATGATTTTAACTATGTAGTTGTTTTACAAAGTAGAACTACAGGTAAGTTCCATGTTATGACCCGTACTGAATGTCAATGGCTTACAGAACATTATGGTTACAAGTGGAATAATGCACTAATTGATGAACTTGAGGAAGGTGATGAGTTCGAAAAAGGTGATATTGCCTATGCAAATGACTGTTATGATGAACAAATGAACTTTGGTTTTGGTGTTAACTTAAATGCGGCTTACTTTACATATAAAAACTTGACACTGGAGGATGCCATTGTCATTAGTGAAAGTGCTGCTAAGAAACTAACATCATATACAGTTAGTGAAGTAGAAATCAATGTAAACAGTAATGATATTCTATTGAATTTATATGGCAATGAACAAGATTACAAGTCATTCCCAGATATTGGAGAGCATATTACAAAGCATGTTTTATCTGGTCGTAGACGAGTAAACTACAGCAGTATGCTATATGAATTAAAGAACCTCAAAAAGACTCGTGAAGATGATACTATTTTCTTCTCTGAAGGACAGGTAGTAGATATCAAAATCTATTCAAACATTCCTAGAGAAGAACTTGAGAAACAACCGTATAACACTCAAGTCAAGAAGTATATTGAAATGAACGATGCTTTTAATAAAGAAGTATACAAAGTTCTTAAACCAATTGTAGAAGGTAAGAACAATAATGAATATACTGAAGAACTTCTAAGCTTATATAACTATTGTAAAATGCAACTGGACAAAAATGCAAAATACACTTTCCAAAACAGTGAATTCAATGGTTTCGTCATTAAGTTTACGATTCTGGACGAACAAAAACTAAATGTCGGAAGTAAAATCACTGGACGTTATGGCAACAAAGGTTGTATTAGTGCTATTGTACCAGATGATGAGATGCCAATAGTAGAAAGTGGACCATTCAAGGGATTACGTGCTGAAATCTGTCTTAATCCTCTAGGGGTTTATAACCGTCTAAACCCTTCACAGTTGATTGAACAAGAAATCAACTTCATCGGTAAATATGTCCGCAAACGTATTGAAAAAGCTAAAACTCTCGAAGGTAAACGTGACCATTATCTAACATTTATCAACAAAGTTGAAAGTGAAGAAGATGCTGGTTATATCCTCGAATTTGTCAACACTTTGACGGAAGAAGAAGAGTTAGAGTTTTATGCTGAACTAGTTGAAAAGGGTATCCCTGTTTGTCAGAAACCTTTCTTTGGTAATATCGAATTAGAGCAATTACAAGACTTATACGCTTCTTATCCAGAAGCAGACTTCTTTAAGTGTGAAAACATTGCTACTCCAATGATTATCGGTGAAACTTATATGATTCGTTTAAAACATGAACCAATCTTTAAGTTCTCTGCTCGTGGTACTTCTTTCGATAACTTGAGTAGTTTACCAGCTAAATCAAAGGCTTATAAAGAAAATAAAGAATTATTCTCTAAAACACCTATCCGTCTAGGTAACATGGAGATTTCAAACTTAGGCTTAACTAATCATATGGATTCCGTTATTAACCTGTTAAACACTTATTCGAACGATATGACAAATCGGGAAGAGTTGATTACAGAATTATTAACTGGTAGTCCTTTCGATACTAAAGTTGAACTATCTGTTAATCAGTCTAATACAAGTAAAATCCTTGAAGCGTTATTCTATTGCTTAGGTTTAGAACTTGAAAAGTCTGATGAAGCTGTATTTGATGAGATAGAATCTAAAACTAAATAAAACGACAATGCTACTAGTATAACTTAACTGTTGTACTAGTAGTTTTTAAATTGGCTAGGGGAGTATGTATGACAGAGGAAAAGAAAATTATTGATTTAACCAACGTTCGAAAAAGTAATGAAATAGAAAAAATACATGACCTTGTTATCAATAAGGACTTCGAGAATATGACAGAACTTGAAAGAATGGAATTATTCATAAAGACTATTGAGATGAATAATCCAGAAGGTCTTAAAGATGTATACGAAGTTATTAAAAATCATGCTACACTACTAGAAAAAGAAAATATTAAAATCGTATTCCCTAGTCCAGAAATGGCGGTTACATACGGTAATGCTATTTTGAAGATTATCCCAGATAAGTATTCTCATTATACTGTCCAACACAATGTATCGGTAGAGTCACAATTCTTTACTGTAGAGTTTGTCTCTAGAACTGATACAAAATATGCATTCATACCGAACGAAGATATAGACGCAATTACACATAAAAGTTTTAACATAATAAGAGACGAACTAAAAGACGTAGAAGAAAAGGATGAAGAATAATGGCTAATAAAGAAATTAATTATGAAATCGTAAAGCATATTGCAACACTATCAGAAGGTAAAGGTGGATGGACTAAAGAAGTTAACCTTATCAAATGGAATGGTGGGGATGCTAAATTAGATATTCGAAGTTGGTCAGAGGATAAATCTAAAATGGGTAAAGGTATTTCTTTGGATTATGAAGAAGCACAAATTCTTCTTTCTAGTGGTATTGAAGATTTAGATTTCTAGGAGGATATTATGAAAAAGGAAATTAATATTATCGTAGTAATGATGCCATATTATGAAGGTCAAAGTGGTGAAGAATATAGAATTCCTGTAGACATTCCAGAGGGAACTTATTATAAATATCAGTATGATATTGAAGGTCTACATCACTTTTTACTTTCAGATGTTAAACTTGAAGGATTAGAAGAGGACTTTATTCTTACTACTTTAACATCAATAGCTGTTGGACGAGATTACTTAAAGGATTATTTTGTAGAAACTGAAAATGCAACAATGATGGCACTGACTGCTCTCAATAATGCTAAATTCAATGATGAAGGTTTCATTATTGAAGCAGACCTATCTAACACTAATATATGTTTTTATTATTTGGGGTTTGAAACGTTTAAATAATCGTACTATAATTGGGGGAGATTATTTTGTTGAATTTGGATATAGTTAATATTAGATTAGTTCCAGTTCAGAATGGTATTTTTGCTCATGTAAACGATTTTTTCAACTACGAAGAAGACCATGTTATCATGTATGCTGTGAAAGAACCTGTAGAGAATAATCATGTAACAGTGATTGCTACTAAGAGGGGGTTATTTGCAGTAATAATTACTGATAGTCAGGGTTACTCATATTTTAATCGAGATGATACTATTAAGAATATAAATCGTAAGAATCCAAACATTGTTTATTGTGATAAATTAGATACTAAAGTAATCGAAACCTCATTTATTGAGACTGTTATTAAGCTATATAAGCCTTTGATTATAAACTAATAAAAGATAGACAACCCATAATAGGGTTGTCTAGTTCTATTTTTTTTTTACCACTTGAATTCTGGTTCTTTATCAGAAACATCTTGTCGAGGATTTCCATCAACTATAAATTCTTTAAGTAGTCCTTTTTCAAAGTCAAAGATATCCTTATCAGATGTTTTAGAGAATTTTGCATCTTTTCGGTCATCGTAGTTAAACTTCTTATTTAACATGCGTTGAGTTCCAAGGATAACATTATTCTTATCATCCAATAAACTTTTGATAACCAATAGTTGTTCTTTAATATCCTTTTTCATCTCTGGTGTTAATTTTGTATTATTGTTATTCAACTCATACATTAATTTCTTTTCTGCCTGTTTTACACGGAAAAGAGATGATGGGTGTTCATCAGAGAAGTAAGCAAATGCGTTTGAAATAAGCATACTTTCTAAGATATCAACATCGTGTTCATTATCTAATTGTTGCATGTATTTTACATTAGATGTAGCAAATGTCTCAGCAATTTCTTTACCATAACCATAGCTAACTGCAAATGTATCACAGAATCTTTCAGCATCATAACCATAGCTTTGCATTTCATTTGCTTTAAACATAGTAGCTAGATAAAGCGAGAATGGAGCAAATATTAGTCTAGAAGCAGCTTGACCTTTAAATGCTTCTGAGTTAGCATAAATATACTGCATAATCTCATTTAGCTGTCTATCAGCGTTATTCATCTTACCACGATATTGTTGCATAACAGTTTTAATATGTTGTCGAATGAATTTAATGAAGTCAAAGTTACGGGATGCTACTGCTTGAAGAATCATTGCAAATAATTTTAAGAATAACATAAGCACCAATAAAAATACTGTCATTGAATTATCTGCCTGTGATGCTTTGTTTCTCAACTTCTCATCGGCAGTCTTTTTACGAGATGCACGTTTTTTGTAGAATTTGTTAATTGAATCCATTCGTTTCATGAAGTTGAACACTTGCAAACGTAGTCTGCGTTTCTTATAAACAAATGGTGCTATGTAGAAGTTATGACCAATTTCATGTAGAAGTATAGCCATATTTTGTGCTGGAGTTTGATTTAGTAAACCATAACGTGACATTACGATTGCTAGTTCTTTACCAGTTGGAGATGCATAACGTAAACCTTCATTAGTTTCTTTAATTAGCATCTGTTCCTTCTTACTGAAAGCCGAATTATAGAAGTAAGGATATGTATAAGCATTTAAACCATTTGATTCACCATCAATAGCAAAGTTAACTTTTTGGAAGTTAAATTGTGTTTCAATGAGTTTCTCAATTTCCTCTACTTCTTTTTCATAGTTAGGATTAATACTCTTATCTTTTTTAATTTTATCAGCAATAATTTTGAAAAGCGCAGTCAAAATTGGCACCAAAATTGGTGCAAAGAATGGAGCATAAATGGCCAAAGTCTGATCGATGGGGAAAAAAAGTTGTGGCAGCAATTCATGATGATAGAATACAGCTGTGCTGAGTTCATTGGCACGAGATAGGGAAGAAAATACATCAAACAAGCCATTGGCGGTTTTTTGTTCACTAGTCCCGCTAACAAAGCAAGGCTTTTGGGTAGCATCGACTGCGTTTTGGTATAGCTCAATAGCTACTGTTAACATGTTGGAGATATGTGGCGGGAATGGCATATGTGGGGCGTTTTCTATGAGTTTCAATGTTGAGGTAATTGTATGAGAGACTTGGTTAAGGAGACGAATAGATTGACTTCTATAGAATAACTCCCGTTGCCAAACTGGTAGTGGGATTTGTTGTGATGGATGGGAATAATTTGGTAATGTATTGATGTTGTTTTGAGAATTGTTATTGGGACTATTATTGGGACTATTTTCAAAATTGTTTGTGGTGTGGGGTTGTGGGTTAAAATTCAAACCAATGTTTAAAATAGCCTTTAATTCGTTTATAATAGTTTGTGTGATATCATATTGTTGATAGACGCCCAACCCATTATATAACTCATTGATATCATGATTAGAAAACGGAGGAAGGATTGAAACTGTACCCCATTGGGGGATTAGAATTGTATTAGTTTGGGATCGTGTCAGATCGAAAATATAATCTTTGACATTTTTTTTATCATTGGGTTGACTTTTTGAATTCTTCGTAAACTTATCCAAAGTCGATGTAATTGCTAAATAGACCTCGTCGCGATTTAATTGTTGATTATTTGAAGGGTTGTAACGAGCGAAGCCCGGGTCAAGGATTACAAAGTTGATAACTTTAGGTGGACCAAGGAGATCATCTGTATGGGATACAGGTACGAAATCCGTTGATGGTTTCCAACGATTGAGATATTTTGTGGCGAGTTGAGCAACATTGGATGAATCTAAGGTGTAAAATTCAATTTTGTTTGAATTGTCATCATGTTGTATATTAGCATTAACCCGATTGGAGTGGGAAAGTTGATATTGGGTTGGGGCGAAAATAGACAAATCTTTTTTGGTAGTGATGGATGTTGTAAATGTAATAGCTGGAGATAATGCAGATTGGAGAGTTTCAAATGCTTCAAAAAAAATTTGGGAAGAAATAGCTTTTGTATTTTTTGATTGAAAAAATGTTCCGATTTGGTCTATTTGGTCAATCTGATCAATTTGGGTTTTTTTGATCGAGTTTTGAATCGCATCTTGTTCGAAATTAAACCCATTTTTTCTACCAATGTTCCCATCATTTTTGATAACCATAGGAGAATGCTGTAATAGAGTTAGG
>Ga0256907_1000266_pt1 | contig 15092 bp, 16 predicted proteins | sample MC6MC0745MT_FD_186329 | JGI IMG/M metagenome (GOLD analysis project Ga0256907, IMG submission 186329) | Metatranscriptome of enriched soil aggregate microbial communities from Iowa State University, Ames, United States - MC6-MC0745-MT... | ecosystem: Environmental > Terrestrial > Soil >... | reverse complement strand
TTTTTTTAACTTTTAATCAAATATAATAAAAAACTTGTGATTTGTAAGGTTTGTAATGATAAATTGAAGTTAAAAATCGGTGTAAAGTAAGTACTTTCTACGTGTTTCTTTAAAATCTTCAATACCGGTTTTCCAGGTTGATCTGATTTCTTTTTCTGTTAAACCTTTTTCAATTTGTTTTTGCAGTTGATCGGTTCCGGCAAGTTTGATAAAAAAGTTATTAAAGAATTTTTCTTTATCACTGGTATTTTTATACGCTTTTAAGAGCCATTCTAACGATAAGCCATCGATGGTTTTATGAGTTGATAAATCTTCTCCAAAACATTTTACACCATTGTAAACCGGATCTTTTGCGCCTTCGTTAGGTTTTGGTGTAAAGGTAAAATCCATATTCTTTAAAAAGGGCGATCCGTAAATTTGAAACTGCTTTTCGGTTCCGCGACCCATACTTACATTTGTTCCTTCAAAAAAACACAAGCTGGTGTACAGATTAATAGCTGTATCGTTAGGTAAATTTGGCGATGGTTTTACAGGTAATGAATAATGCATTCCCTTATTGTAATTTTTAACGGGAATGATTGTCAATTTTGCCTGAACACCATTTTTTAGCCATTTTTCGCCGTTAATCATTTGGGCATATTCGCCAATGGTCATTCCATGTAAAACAGGAATTGGGTGCATGCCCACAAAACTTTTGTTTTTCATTTCTAAAACAGGTCCGTCAACCGTTGCACCTTTCGGATTTGGTCGATCTAAAACAATCACAGGAATATTATTTTCGGCACAAGCTTCCATTAAATAGTGTAACGACGAAATATAGGTGTAAAATCGCGCGCCTACATCCTGCAAATCAAAAATCATAACATCAATCCCGGCAAGCTGTTCTTTTGTCGGCTTTTTGTTGTTTCCATATAAAGAAATAATCGGCAAACCGGTTTTGGTATCTTTTCCGTCTTTAATCAGTTCACCAGCATCGGCAGTTCCGCGAAAACCATGTTCGGGCGCATAGATTTTTTTTAGGTTGATTTTTTTTTCGATGAGATGGTCAACTAAATGTTCAGATCTAAATTTTCTTAAATAACTTTTTAAAGTTTTACCGTCTTCTTGTGTTACAGCTTCTACATCTTCATATTCTATTGAAACAATCCCCGTTTGATTCGTTAAAACTCCCACCTTTTTACTTTTTAATAGCGGAAGATAAATTTCCGGTTGATCTGCACCTGTCTGTATTTGCGCATTACTAACAAAACTTAAGCTTGTAAATACTGTTACAAAGAGAAATAAAAATGTATTTTTGGAGTGAATTATAGATTTCATAGTTTTGAATTTATCTTATTTTATAGCTAAACGTTTAGTAACTTCTAAAAAGTATAAAAATAGTGTTTCTGCGCCAATTATAAAAATTGCCATTGCTGCAGTTGCCATCAGCGTTGTTATGATGCTGGTTTCTATTGCAACGGGCTTGGGTTTGCAGCAAAAAATACGCGATAAAATTACGTCGTTCAACGGGCATGTGGTGATATCTAATTTCGATAATAACCAGTCCGAAGTTACTTTAGAACCTATTTCTACCAAACAGAATTTCTATCCAAAGTTTACCGAAGTGCCCGAAGTTACTGCGGTGCATCCGTTTGCTACAAAAGCCGGAGTTGTTAGAACCGATAAATCTTTTGAAGGAATTGTTTTTAAAGGAGTAGATAAGAATTACCAGTGGAATTATTTACAAGATTATTTAGTTGAAGGAAAATTGCCGGAATATAAAGCTGAAGGAATGACCAATGAAGTGATCATTTCGGGCTATTTAGCCAACCGTTTAGAACTGAAAGTAGGCGATAAGCTGGATACTTATTTTTTAAAGAACGATGGTGAAGGTTTGCCAAATGTACGCGCTTTTACCATTTCGGGAATTTACGATTCGGGTTTTCCGCAGTTCGATGAAACTTTTGTAATTGGCGATTTAAAACATATTCAGCGTTTAAACAAGTGGGAAAAAGATGAAGTTGGCGGATTTGAACTTTTTGTAAACGATTTTACAAAGATCGATTCCATTGCAGATAAAGTTTACAGTCATATTCCATCAACGTTAAACAGCGAGCCCATAACAACCAAATACTATAATATTTTCGATTGGTTAAAAGTATTCGATTTAAATATTTACATCATTGTCGGGTTAATGATTTTAGTTGCCGTTATCAATATGATTGTTGCTTTGCTGGTGCTTATTTTAGAGCGAACCCAGATGATCGGTATTTTAAAAGCTTTGGGAGCAAGTAATTGGAGCATCCGTAAAATTTTTGTTTACAATGCAACGTATATCGTTTTAGTCGGCTTGTTAATCGGTAACGCAATAGGTTTGGGTTTGTTGTTGATACAAAAGTATTTCGGAATTATTACGTTAGATCCTACACAATATTACGTAAAAGTAGCACCTGTATATATTTCGCCGGTTTATATCATTTTAATAAATGTAGCTTTAATAGTTTTAAGCTATTTAATTATGCTGATACCATCAGTTCTTATAACCAAAATTTCTCCAGTAAAATCGATAAAGTTTCAGTAGATTTATATTGAATAATGGTTTAGTTCGAAGCAATAAAAAGATTTTTTTATACATAAAGTTGATGGTTAAGTATTTTTATATAGCATTTATTGGTGTAGTTCTATTAGGATATAAACGTCCAGATCATGAATTGAGTTTTGATATACAAAAACAAGTTATTGTAAACTGTAATAATAATCAACTTAATAAGTTAAGTATATAAAATGACTCTATAAATAAAAAAGGATTTCCAGTGGAAAAAGGTTTGTTAATTTATTGGAATGGAACTGCTGGCGTAAGAACACCTAAGGAGTTAGATTTATCTAATATTCCTTCTGGATATAGAGTTATGAGGGGAGCTAATGATTACGAAGGTTATAAATATATTTTTAAACCCAATAGTAGTTACCTTATTGAAAAATTTGGCGGTGGACAAACAGCGTTTTATTTAAGAGTATGGACAGATTCATTGGGCAGAGTTTATAAAACAACACATCCGAACTGTGGATTAAAAAGTTTAGAGAGTAATGAAGAAATGTACCAAGGCTAATAACCATTGGAAGTTTTTTATAACAAAAAAGTCGCTATTAGAGCGACTTTTCTTATTTTGTAATGATATCAATCTTAAATAAACAAGTGTACCAAGTGGTAAACACCCATTGCAACTAATGCAGATACAGGTATCGTTAAAATCCAAGCCCATAATAACGAGATGGTTACACCCCAGCGAACTGCCGATATACGTTTGGTAATACCAACACCAATAATAGATCCTGTAATGGTGTGTGTGGTAGAAACCGGTATTCCCATGTGTTCGGTAACATATAAAGCAACGGCTCCGGCTGTTTCTGCAGCAACACCTTCTAACGGAGTTACCTTTGTAATTTTAGATCCCATTGTTTTAACGATCTTCCAACCACCGCTCATGGTTCCTAAACCTATAAAAAGAAACGATGCTAAAGGAACCCAACCCCAATGGTCAACAAAATAACTAAAACGGTCTGCGTTTTCAATTGCTAAATAAGGGTTTAAATTATCAGGCAATCCCATGTGAAAACTAATAACAGCAGCACCAATAATACCCATTACTTTTTGGGCATCGTTACCACCGTGACCCAAGCTGAACAATGCAGAAGATACTAACTGCAAGCGTTTAAACCATTTTTCTGCACGGTGCGGATTTGCTTTTCTACAAATCCACATAATACCAACAGTTATAAAATATGCCAGGATCATTCCCAGTAAAGGAGCTCCGAAAATAAACAAAAAGATCGGTACAACCTTTGCGTAAACAATTACATCTTCTCCGTTAATATTTAAACCACCGGCGTGTGCAATAGCAGCACCCATAAAACCACCAATTAAGGTATGCGATGATGATGATGGTATTCCCAGTTTCCATGTTGCCAAATTCCAAAGAATAGCAGCAATTAATCCGGCAAAAATAACTTCAAGTGTAATAAATTGTTCGTTCACCGATTTGGCTATGGTATTACCAATTTTAAATTCGCCAATGATATATAACGATATAAAGTAAGCGGCAAAGTTAAAAGCAGCAGCCCATAAAACCGCCTGAAACGGAGTTAAAACGCGTGTTGTTACAATGGTAGCAATAGAGTTTGCAGCATCGTGAAAACCATTAATGTAGTCAAATCCTAACGCTAAAACTATAATTACAAGTAATAGCCAGGCACCGCTAACATCAAGGTTTGCAAATAAGTCAAATAGTTCCATAAAAATTTATCTTCTAAAAAATTATGCGTATTTAACCGTAATTGTTTCAAGTACGTTTGCTACACGGCGACAACTGTCGGTAGCCGTTTCTAAAGCATCCATTACTTCTTTATACTTGATAATTTCTATAATGTTTGTTTCGTTTTCAAAGATATCGGCAACCGCTTTATCAAAAACTTTATCAGCCTTACGTTCTAAACGTAAAATAACTTTACAGCCTTCTGCAATTGCTTTAAGGTTTTTCATATCCTTTAAATCTAATAAACTTTGTGCAACCTGCGTACAAGCCTCCAAATTAGCTTCGGTAAGTTTACGTAACGGTTTAGTAACTCGGTCTATTTGATATAAACGCATACGCGATGCAGCATCACTTAAATGATCGGCAATTTCGTCAACCGCAGTCATTAAGTTGTTTATATCTTCTCTATCAAAAGGGGTAATAAAGTTTCTTCCTAATTCTACACGTGTAGTTTGTGCAATCGCTTCGATTTCCGATTTTAAAACTTCTACTTCACGTAATAATTTTTCTCTGTCGTTAGCAGGTAAGTTTACCGCTTCGTGCAATGTTTCCGATAATAATTTAATTTTACCGGCAGCTTGTTCAAATAAAGGGTAAAACGTTTTATCCTTTGGAACTAAAAATTGAAAAATTGAATTTAATGACATGTGTTTATTAATTTTTTCGCACTGCGAAAGTAATATTCTAATGTTAACTTAACATTAAGTTTATGTTTTAGTGTAAAATTTTTTCAAAAGCCGTTTCTCTAAATTAGCAGGAATATTTGTATTTTAGCAGAATTCAAAGAACTTAAACGAAATTTTATCGCGAAATGGATTTAAACTTCAATAAAAACGAAGATCATAATAAATTACTGTTATCAGAATTAAAACAAAGATTTGCCAAAGTTAAATTAGGCGGAGGCGAAAAAAGAATCGCAAAATTACACGAACAAGGAAAAATGACCGCTCGCGAGCGTATTGATTTTTTGTTTGATAAAGATTCTAAATCAATAGAAATCGGTGCATTTGTTGGCGATGGCATGTATCAGGAACACGGCGGTTGTCCTTCTGGCGGCGTTGTGGTAAAAATCGGCTACGTTAACGGCAAACAGGTAATTGTTGTTGCGAATGATGCTACTGTGAAAGCCGGTGCGTGGTTTCCAATTACAGGGAAAAAGAATTTACGTGCGCAGGAAATCGCTATAGAAAACCGTTTGCCGATTATTTATTTGGTAGATTCTGCCGGAGTTTATTTGCCAATGCAGGATGAAATTTTCCCGGATAAAGAAAACTTCGGACGTATTTTTCGTAACAATGCCATTATGTCGTCTATGGGAATTACCCAGATTGCAGCTGTAATGGGAAGTTGTGTTGCGGGTGGAGCTTATTTGCCGATTATGAGCGATGAAGCGTTGATTGTTGATAAAACGGGATCGATCTTTTTAGCAGGATCTTATCTGGTAAAAGCAGCAATTGGCGAATCTATCGATAATGAAACCTTGGGTGGTGCAACAACACATACTGAAATTTCAGGTGTTACCGATTATAAATCTAAAGACGATAAAGATTGTTTAGAAACCATTCGCAACATTGTTGGGAAAATGGGCGATTTTGATAAAGCAGGATTTAACAGAATCGATACTAAAAAACCGGCATTAGATCCAAACGAAATTTACGGAATTTTACCAAAATCTCGTGGGGAACAGTACGATACTATGGAAATCATCAAGCGTTTGGTTGATGATTCTGAATTCGATGGATACAAAGCAGGTTACGGACAAACAATTATTACAGGTTATGCGCGCATTGACGGTTGGGCGGTTGGTATTGTAGCCAATCAGCGTAAAGTGGTGAAAACTACCGGAGCTAAAACCAAACCGAGCGAAATGCAGTTTGGTGGTGTAATTTATTCCGATTCTGCCGATAAAGCTACGCGTTTCATTGCAAACTGTAATCAAAAGAAAATTCCGTTAGTTTTCTTACAAGATGTTACCGGTTTTATGGTGGGTTCTAAATCTGAACACGGCGGTATTATTAAAGACGGAGCCAAAATGGTGAACGCTGTAAGTAATTCTGTTGTGCCTAAATTTACCGTTATTATGGGGAATTCTTACGGTGCAGGAAATTATGCAATGTGCGGTAAAGCGTACGATCCACGTTTCTTTTTGGCTTGGCCAAGTGCAGAATTAGCTGTAATGGGCGGTGCACAGGCAGCAAAAGTTTTATTGCAGATCGAAGCATCATCATTAAAAGCAAAAGGCGAGGAGCTAACTCCGGAAAAAGAAGCAGAATTGTTCGATAAAATCAAAGCGAAATACGATGCACAAACATCACCATATTATGCAGCAGCTCGTTTATGGACCGATGCAATTATTGATCCGTTAGATACCCGCAAATGGATTTCTATGGGAATTGAAGCAGCGAACCACGCACCAATTGAAAAACAGTTTAATTTAGGTGTTATTCAAGTATAAATTTATAAATTAAGTCTGCTGAAAAGCAGACTTTTTTAATCTGTCATTTTACAGTAAAATAGCAATTTGTATGTCATTCTGAACGAAGTGAAGAATCTCTATCAATTTAATAGAAAGATTCTTTCAATTGCGGAATAACAATAAAGCGTGTCAAGCTGAACTTGATTCAGCTTCCCATAATACATTTCATACTTTTGAGATTCCGAATCAAGTTCGGAATGACAAACTTAAATAAATCTATAATATTAGATAGATTCTTTAGATATGATAAAAGAAGATTCATCGCCTTACGAAAAATACCTGCCGTTGGTTGCTGCCGTAGCTATGTTTATGCAGTCGTTAGACGGTACCATACTTAATACATCATTACCAAGCATTGCTGCCGATATGAATTATTCGCCGTTAGAAATGCAGTCGGTAATTGTGAGTTATACGCTTACGTTGGCGTTGTTTATACCACTTTCGGGCTGGCTTTCGGATAAATTCGGAACCAAACGAATGTTTATGTTTGCGGTGTTTTTGTTTACGTTAGGATCTTTCTTTTGTGCGATATCTGTCGATCTGCTTACGCTGAACCTCTCGCGTATTCTTCAGGCTATCGGCGGATCTATGATGGTTCCCATTGCCCGATTGGCGATTTTATATCAGTATCCGCGTAATCAATTATTAAAAATCATGAATTACATAACCATTCCGGGATTATTAGGATTGGTTGTTGGTCCAAGTTTAGGCGGATTTTTATCTGATAATTTTTCATGGCATTGGATCTTTTTAGTAAATCTGCCTGTAGGTGTTGTAGGAATTATTTTAGCCTTCAAAATTATGCCGAACTTTAAAAACACAGTCGGTAAATTTGATATTTTAGGCTTGATCTATTTTAGCACCGCATTAGTATTGGTAACATTTGCGTTAGAAGTAAGCAGCGTTGGGATCAATCATTATTCATTGGTTTTAGGATTGGTTGCCGCAGCAGTATTATTGTTTGTACTGTATTATAAGCATTTCAAGAAAACACCAAAACCAATTATTGATTTAAATCTTTTCAAGATAAGAACACTACGCATTGGTTTGTTGGGTAGTTTAATTACCCGTTTCGGAATAAGCGGATTGCCGTTTCTATTACCGTTAATGATGCAGGTAGGTTTTGGCTTTTCGGCATCAAAAGCAGGAATGATGTTGTTACCGTCGGCACTAACAACCATTGCCATAAAACCATGGATTGTTCGTTTGGTAAAACATTTCGGTTATCGAAACATTTTAATTAGCAACACCTTGTTTTTAGCGGTAATTATCTTTGTTTTTAGTTTTATGCAAAAAGATACACCGCTAATGTATTATATTTTACTAATGATTGCTTACGGTGCCTTTACATCGATACAAATGACGGCGATGAACACCATTTCGTTAGCCGATTTAAACGACGATCAGGCAAGTGGAGGAAACAGTTTGCTTGCAATTATGCAGCAACTATCTATAAGTTTCGGAATATCTATTGCAGCGTTGGTTTTAGCTTTCTATAAAGACAAAATGGATTTTTACCATGGCGATTTAGTAACCGCTTTTCATTTAACCTTAATAACATTGGCGGTTTTAACCGCATTATCCAGCTTAACGTTTACCAAACTTAAAAAAGGAGATGGAGAGAAAATGTCAGGGTAACGCCTATTACCAGCAGTAATTGTTTTCACTTGTTAAATTGTTTTTTACTAACCAAGTTTCTAAATCATTTTCAAATTCAAGAAAAATAGGAGTTAAGTTTAAATCTATTGAGTTGTTCCAGTCAGTGTCAAATTTTTTGACGATTCTATATAATTCTGGCTTGATAGCTTTCAGATCCTGTAGATAGTTTGAGCATTTAGCTTTGTCTTCCGAAACTACGTTATTAAATAAAGAAATAGTATGTCCTATAAATTGATTTATTGCAATTAATTTTGATTCATTATTTTCGAAGCTATTTTTAATGAATCTTAAATCATTAATTCCAAAATTTATTCTTTCTTGAACAAAGTCATATTCAGAAAATCCCATCTCCTTATAAAAAGGAAACATTTTTTTGTGAGAGCAAACATTATAAATAAATGGAATCAAATCTTGCTCTAAAAGTATTTCAAAAGAGTTTTCACCAACAATGCTATAAATTAGTTCTGGCATTTCAGATAATCCTTTGAAATCTAAATAAACGTGTAGAAGTTCGTGTGTGAATGAAGAGTAATTTTTGTCTTTAGAATTTGTAACTATTGTTGCAATTCCATTTTCAGTTTTCGACATCCATGATGTTTCGAATGGATCATAAATTAGATTAAAAACACATTCGTTTTTTATTTCATTCCAAATATTTTGATTTTGATAGTTTATGTAATTTGTAATTTCTAATGTTATGTTCATGGTTGTTGTATTATTGCTACTAACAAACTGATTTAAGCAATTAGTTTCGATTGTTGTTGTATGTAAATACTTGTTTGTCTATTGATTGTAAAAGATAAAATTAACAAATAAACTCCTTAAAATAGAATATTTATGTAGTGGTGTAAGGCATATTAATTTTTCGCAGTTTTGATATTGTATATCATCGAACCAAAAAAGCCCAACATTACATTGAGCTTTTTAATTATACTTTTAGATAAAACATATAGATATCAATCTTTCCTCTTTCATCTATTTTCTTTTATCTAAAGAATATTACTTCTTAAAAAATCCGCCTAAAAGATCTCCAAGATTACCGTTTTTAACTGCACTTAAAGCATCATCGATACCTAATTTACCATCGCCGTTTTGGTCTAACATTGAAGTTGCGTTTCCACTAGTTAACGATCCTAAAATATCGGTAATGTTGAAATCGCCACTTTTAGCTTTGCCCATAATCATGCTTAAAATCTGTGGGATAATGCTGCTTGCGAAACTGCCCGATGTTCCTGCATCTAAACCAACGTTTGCACCTAATTTAGATGTTAATGATTCAATAATGCTTTTCACAATTGGGTTGCTTGTTAACGAATTTGCATCGCTTCCGCCAAACATATTCATCAACTCGCCCATGTTGCCGCCCGAAACCGCATTTTGTAATCCTTCCATTAAAGAACTACCTGTTTCTTTAGCTACATCACCTGCCAAATTGTTAGAAATGTTGTTGTTGCCCACTACTTCTTTCTCTGTTAGCTGATTTACAATCTGCTGAATTTGATCCATCATTTTTTTATAAATTTTTTATAAAGATAATAAAAAATCAATTGTGTCAACATTATCTGCATAATCCCAAAGTTCAGGTTTCTGGGTAGATCCAAAAGCAATGCTGTTCGCCACTAAATTATTAGAAACAATACATTGAATCTTGCCAGCATCGGTTTTTAATCTCTCATCAACTTCATTTATATGCGTATAATATTCATAAAAAGCAGACGAAATTGGAGAAGCGTATGATGCATCTTCTTTAATTGTAAAGAAACCGTTGTCTAACAATTTAAAATTACTCATTAAAAAAACAGCCTTATTATAATCGTAATTATTGGTGTATTTATCATCATCTAAAACATCTTTAAACTGAAATAAACCTCCAAAAAAGTTGTCGAAATTATAATCTTTCGGAACAAAAAGTTTCGATACATTTCTGCATCCCAAACCGTAATATCTAAAAATATCTTCGCCTAAAGCCATTAAATCTTCTTTCGATTCACTACCGTCTAAAACAGCAACCGAATTTCGGTTTTTACGGATAATGTTCGGATATTTTCCAAAATAATAATCAAAATATCGCGCTGTATTATCACTTCCTGTAGCAATTACAGCATCAAAATTTTGCAATTTATCTTTTGTGATTTCGTAGCGATCTTTAAATTGTGGTTCAACCGTACTAACGTAGTTTAAAAGAACGGGAATCAGCAATTTATCGTTCGATGAAAGTTTAATCAACGCTTTATTCCCTGACATTAAAACCGATAAAATATCGTGAAAACCAACCATTGGTATGTTTCCGGCTAATATCAAACCAATCGTTTTTAATTTATCTTCGGTTAAATTATATGCAGACAACCATTTGGTTAAATTATCGTTTGTTAAAGCATCGCCCCACGATTTAAAAGCAAAATGTAACTGTTCGCGCTTAAACCAGCTGTTGCTTTCATGTAACTGATCAATCATCGAAACAAAAGGCTCAAAAAACACATCGTTAAACAATACACTTGGGTTTTGTTGGTAAGGTTGTTGGGTAAACTGTTTTAAAAACGCACCTAACTGTACAAATGCGTCTTTTTTATCTTCTAAAATCATATAGATTTGTTTGTAAATTGTTTATGCAGTACTTTTGTACAAAGTTACATTAATTAAATAAAAATACTTGCTATGGCAATTATAATAACCGATGAATGCATAAATTGTGGCGCATGCGAACCAGAATGCCCAAATACAGCAATTTATGAAGGTGCCGATGACTGGCGCTGGAAAGACGGTACAAAATTAAGCGGAAAAATTGTTTTGCCAGATGGAACGGAAATTGATTCTGATGACGCGCAAACACCGATTTCTGACGATATTTATTACATTGTTCCGGGAAAATGTACCGAATGTAAAGGTTTTCACGAAGAGCCGCAATGCGCAGCCGTTTGTCCGGTTGATTGTTGTGTACCAGATGATGACCATGTAGAAAGCGAAGAGCTTTTATTAGAAAGACAGGCTTTTTTACATAACGAATAGTTAAAAGCTTCGCGTTTTGCGGAGCTTTTTTTATTTTTATCGAAATAAAAATGTATATGAAAAAGATATTTTTACTTTTAACCGCAGCAAATTTTATTGTTTCGTGTGCTGCGAAGAAAGAAATTAAAGAAGATCAAACGCTGTTAAACGGAAACTGGGAACTTGCCAGTGCGAGTTTTAGTAAAGATTTATCGAAAGATTTTAAAGAGGGTTTGCCTACGTTGACTTTTGAAAGTGCCGAAAATTTATCGATTTACGGATACGATGGTTGTAACAGAATTAACGGAAAAGCGGTTTTAAAGAAAAATCAGGAAATTAGTTTTCCTTCCGATTTTATTTCGACCATGATGGCGTGCAATAAAGTGAAGAGTGAAGATTTTAAGAGCGGTTTAACACAAGTAAAATCATACGATTTAAAAAATAATGTATTGATTTTAAAATCTGAAACCGGTGAAATGAAATTTCATAAGGTAACTTTAAACGGAAACTGGTATTTGGATAAAATTTATGTCGGAAAAATTAAAGCTGCCGATCTGTATCCGTACAAAAAACCTTTTATTAAGATCGATATCAATCAGCCGGTATTTTCTGGAAACAGTGCTTGTAATGCTATTAACGGACAATTATTGATGTTTCAAAACACTATGAAGTTTAATCATATAACATCAACCAAAATGTTTTGCGACGGCGTAAACGAAAAGGTTTTTACGGATGCTTTAGAAAAAGTGACGCATTACAAATTAGAAGGAACTCGTTTAATTTTGTTAGAAAAAGAAAAGAAAATAATGGAACTGGTTCAGCAGTATGAATAAGTAAATATTTATACATTTTGTCAAGCTGAACTTGGTTCAGTTTCTCATATCAAAAAATAAGTTTTAGATTTAGAAACATAAAAAAGTCGCTTTTAAAGCGACTTTTTTATTATCTTAATTAACCTGTTTCCACCATTTTTCAAAAACCTGATCTTGTTGGTTTAAGTAAATTACCTCTCCGATTTTAGGAGTAATTAATTGTGATGTCGCTTGTTTTGTACTTGCAATACTTACTCGCTCCAAAGGCTCTTTCCACGGATGGTTTGCAAGTTTAAATTTAGAACTATGTACCGGGAAAAATCTTTTTGCTTTTAAATCGTTGCTTGCCTGTACAACTTCTTCGGGCATCATGTGAATGTATTTCCATTTTTTGTCGTACTGTCCGTTTTCTAAAATTGCTAAATCAAACGGACCATATTTTGTACCGATTTCTTTAAAATGCGTATCATAACCACTATCGCCACCTAAATACAACTTCAAATTTTTTGTTTGCAATACGTAAGATGCCCATAAAGTGGTATTTCGTTTAAAACTTCGGCCCGAAAAATGTCGTGCTGGTGTAGCTGTGATCTTGATAGAGTCGGTTACAGATGCATCTTCATACCAATCTAATTCGGTAATGTTTTCTTTAGGAAATCCCCAATATTCTAAATGTTCACCCACGCCCAACGGACAAATAATTTTGCTTACTTTATCTTTAATATTCTTAAAAGACGAATAATCTAAATGATCGTAATGATCGTGTGTTAAAACCAAAACATCAATTTTAGGAAGTGCTTCGCAAGTAAATACATCGGCACCAGCGAAGGCGGTGTTAGTTCCATATAAAGGCGATGCATTTTTGCTTAAAACCGGGTCGATTAAAAACGATTGCCCATCAATTTTCATATAGTAAGACGAATGCCCGAACCAAACCATAAAATCTTCGTCAATGGTTTTTTCTAACAAATTCGTGTTCACACAAGGAATACTGTCGGTAGGTTTTGTATGTTCAATTTTAGAAAAAAGAAGTTCTTTCATAACACTGTAATAATTAGTGTCTTCTGAAAGAGCAGGCGTGTTTGATAAATTTTGAAACTGACCGTCTTTATAGTTTTTCGATTTTTTAATTCGTTCCAAACGATCGCCCGAAGGCTCTTTTCCGAACAGCGGATGTTGCAGAAAAATAAGAGTGCCTACAATTATAAGCCCAATAAATATAAGCGTACCTGTCATTAATTTTTTTCGTTTTATTTTCATGCAACGAATGTCGAAATTTTTTAGGGAAGAAATGTTAAATATCTCTGAATTTTTATTGTATGGTTATATCTTTAAATAAAAGTGATTATGAAATATGTACTCGTTATTGTTTGTTGTGTAATGTTTTGTAGTTGTATGGATAAATCAACTGAAAAAGAACAAATAGAAAGTGTAACTAAAGATTCAGATTCAGTTGATTTTGAGAAGAAGGCTGTGCGAAAAAAGACTATTTCTACGCAAGAAGCTGTGCAATTGGCAATGAAACAGTTTGATGCTTATTTGCCAACTATCTTGACTGAAAATGCTGATGCTGGGATAGATTTACAGATTCCGAATGTAGGAGATTTTACGGGCGATGGAGTGGAAGATGTTACTATTTATTTTAATTTGGTTCCGAAAGACGGCGGTAATGCAATTATTAGTCAAGGATTAAGTTTGTATCAAAATACCGGACAAAGCGTGAAAGTAATAGCGGGTTATGATCCTGACTATTTATTCGCATTTGATACGATACGTGATGGTAAAATACATGTTACGAAATTACAATATGCAGAAACAGACGGACGTTGTTGCCCATCGATAAAAACGACTCATAAATTAACTATAAAAGGAAATAGAGCGTATTAAAAAAACTCCTGATTTTTCAGGAGTTTTTGTGTTATATGTTTGTTACAGGTCTGTTTTTGGCAGTTGCCCAAATGTAAATTCCGGCGATGATGAACGGAATACTCAACCACTGACCGGTTGATAATAATCCTAATGAAGATTCAAATCCGCCTTGACTTTCTTTAACGTATTCTACTACAAAACGAATTAACCATAAGAAAACTAAAAACACTCCGAAAATTTTTCCTAAATAGTTACGAGCATCGGTTTTCCAGTACATGAACATTAAAACAATGAATAAAATTACGTATCCGAATGCTTCGTATAATTGTGTTGGATGACGAAACGGTATGGCTTCTAATATCGTTGAAAATCTAGGATCGGTTTGTATCAGTTTATAAGCTTCATTTTTGCTGGCAGCCTGCGTGATTCCTAAAAGGTTCTGTGTTTGCCAAAATTCTTCTTCGCGAATAAATTTCACTCCGAAAGGCATCGATTTATCTGCAATATGACCGTAAATTTCTGAATTGAAAAAGTTTCCAAATCGAACAAAAACACCACCAATCGTTATCGATAAAACCACACGGTCTAAAATCCATAAAAAAGGCTTTTTGATCATTCTGCTGTAATAGAACATCGCTAAAAGAATTCCGACAGCTGCACCATGACTTGCTAATCCTGCAAAACCTGTAAATTCAAACGGATTTAATCTAAACGGTAATAAAATTTCCGATAAATGATTTTGATAATAATCCCAATCATAAAAGAAAACGTGACCTAAACGTGCACCTAATAAAGTGGCAATAAAAGTATAGAAGAAAAGTTTGTCTAATTCGTCTTGCGAACGGTTTTCTCGTTCGTACACTTTTTTCATAATATAATAGCCCAATGCAAATGCAATAACAAACATTAAGCTGTAAAAACGTAAGGTAAAACCTGCAATGGTAATTCCTTCGGAAGGATTCCAGATCATATAAAATATTTTTAGTTTTTAAGGAACAG
>Ga0256907_1000255_pt1 | contig 15354 bp, 29 predicted proteins | sample MC6MC0745MT_FD_186329 | JGI IMG/M metagenome (GOLD analysis project Ga0256907, IMG submission 186329) | Metatranscriptome of enriched soil aggregate microbial communities from Iowa State University, Ames, United States - MC6-MC0745-MT... | ecosystem: Environmental > Terrestrial > Soil >... | reverse complement strand
CTTTTCGTATGCGAGATGCAGACAATAAAGAGGTTGCATTCACACAAGGATTATTCTATAAACTTGTCCAGAAGTTTGAACGTGATGGAGGAATGGTGTTGCAGTTTATAGATGATAGAGGTAAGAAACACAATCTATCAAAAGAGTTTAAGAAGAAAATTATGGTTAAAGTAAAAGATAAACATGTATTGCGTATGTTGAGAGGTGAGAGTATATCATTGCTTGCAGGTGAACATTACATGTGCAAGAAGACTATGCGTATGCGACACGATGATAGTGTTGCTTTTAAGAAAGGAAAGGTTTACAGATTGAATGATGATTGGGATTTTACATTCTATAGTGATGTAGATAATGAACATCATATGGGCGGTCAAGAATCTGTAGACAAGTATCTGGTCAAAATCATTGACCAAAGTGTATTAGGCGAACAATAAACTCTTAGGAGTGATTTATATGGGAAGAATTGATGACATCATGAATGAAATATCGCCTGCTAGAATGAAAAAGGTTATTCTGTCACGTAAGATAAAAAGTGTTTTTTCAGATTACATAGACGGTTTAATTACTAGAAACGAAGCAGAAGAAATTTTGATAAAAATTGCAGAAGAATTTGCAGAAGTTGTTGACGAAAGCAAATAATAATGGTATATTGTATTCAAGGAGATGATTAAGTGATTAAAATTGTTAATGGAGATTTAATGGAAGCCAGTGAGAATATCATTGGTCATCAAGTAAACTGTATGGGAATTATGGGAAGTGGCGTTGCAAAATGCATACGCCAATCCTTCCCAGAAGCTTATACGGCTTACGTATCATATGTTACAAACTTCTTGAAAGACCAACCTAGAACGGAATTGCTAGGAAGATGTTTAACGGTGTTTACAGATGGTAAAGTGATTGCAAACCTGTTTGGTCAACTTACATATGGTAGAGACAGCACACAATATACAAAGACAATGGCTCTATATAAATCTATGAAAGATTTGAGAGATTATGCAGAGTCTTACAACTTATCTGTTGCACTTCCATACCTAATTGGTAGTGATAGAGGTGGAGCAGACTGGACAGAGGTTTACAAGTTAATAGACAAAGCTTTTGACGGTTATGAAGTAACATTATACAAACTCTAAGGAGTGATAACGTGAAAGATTTGATGGATTTGTTTTTCGAAGATAAGTGGATGATGGCTATTGGTTTAGGTCTTATCCTTCTTCTTGGAATTGCAATCATCGGTGCTTGGACAGAAGAGAAGATGTGTGAAGATAACGGTGGCAAGATGGAGGGCACAGGAAAGTACACACAGCAAGTAATGATGGCAGGAGATGTGCCTTTCATCTATGAAACTGAAAATAGGGAGTGTAGCAAGAAGTAAAACATGAGGTGAGAGGGAATGAATAAAACACTAATCGCCATTATCCTCTTAGTAGCAACATCTTTGTTGGCAGGATGTGAGGCTAATAAACCTCCACATTTCGATATTAATAAAACATATATTATCACAGACGTACAGGTTGTAAAGACAGATAGCGGTGGTAGCAAGTATCTATGGTATCAAGTCTGGTTTAAGAAAGAAGGCAGTGATACATTATTTGAATCGTATGTTAAGAAAGAAATATATATAGATATTCAGAATGTGTTAAAGACTGCAAAATTCATCAATAAACCAGAAGAAGCATATTTCGATATCGTCACCGATGGAAATAGGATTTACAACGTAACATTATCATCTAATAGAAAGTAGGTGGGTAAATGAATTGGATGAAGAAATTCTTTTTACTAACGATGTCTACTGTTTTAACAATAAACATATTAGTAGGCTGTGGAGTTGAGAGTGAATATAAAAACATCAACGAAAATGTGACAATTACAGATGCAAGAGTATCTAAGCTTGATTCTGAAAATGCAGGTCGGTACTCTTCATATGTAATATACTTTGAGAAAGAAGGTAGTGCAACAAAGTTTAGAGTATCTACTGCTTTGTATGAAGATGTAGAAAGAATCCTAAACACTGCTAGAATGGTGAACAAAGAAAAGGATTTGAGATTTGACGTTGTAACAGATGGTAAAGATGTTGTTAGCGTTACATTAACATCAAACAGAAAGTAGGGGTAGCATGAGAGAATGGAGTAATTTTAACGAATATCCACACAAAGTATTTGCTAGTGTATTGTTGCTAGATGGGAAAATCTACAATTGGAAGATTAAGAATACTCATTGGGTTGACCCACAAGAAGTTACAATGAGATATTCTGATTTTGATAAGATTGATAGAATGGAAATTAAGTGGACATCATTCACAGTTAACAACAGTTTTGAGCACAATCTTGCTTTCAGCTATCACGCAAAAGAATGGTTTAAGCAATTTGAAATTAGTGAGCATCACATTTATGGTGCACCATACAAGGAGGAATAAGATATGCAAGTAAATTTTGAAGAGGTATTTGAAGATGAGATTGAAGAGAATGGTTATTTAAGCGAGTTTGAAATTGAAGATGTTGATGGCGTAACAGATTACGAGGATGACATTAGCTATAACAGTGGATGGTATAACTATCACGAAGTAACGTTTAAATATAGAGGTAAAAAATATTCATTCGAATATAAGAGCCATACTTCTGATAACGTTTGTGACACAGAGGTATTGTCTGGTACGTTTAAAGAGATTGAGCCTGCAAATCTTAAAGACTTAACACTAAATAAAGAATGGTATTCTTTAGAAGAAGTAATGTACCTATTAAAGTTAGACCCAAAAGCAATTGAAAAATTGCTAGAAGAGATTGACGAAGAATAGTTTCTATGTCTACAGATTTCTAAATAAACATGATGATGTTATATACATAGGCAGAACAAACAATTTGAAACGAAGACTAGAGCAGGAGCACTTCTCTAAGGAAGGTCACCTTCCTAGAGAGTGTTATGATGAGTGTGCAGTCGTAGAATACATGGAGTTGCAAAGTGAGAGCGAAATGAAAATCTATGAACTCTATCTCATAAATAAATATAGTCCGAGGTATAACGTGATGGAAAAAAGAAGTGATAATTTCAATTTTATTTTAGAAGAGTTGTGGACAAAAGTAAAAGATAATGATACAATGACTAAGAAGGAATACAAGCTATACGCTTTCATAGTAATGCATTCAGATGTCGGCTATTGGAGAACTACTACTGACATTGATGCTCTAGCAGATGGCATCAAGATAAAGAATAGAGATACAGTAATGAGAATGCTAGAGTCACTTGCTAGAAAGGGGTACATAAGACTTGAACAGATTGGTAAGAAGTTGGTTATACCACACACATTAAGAAACATTAAGTTTCCAAAGGAGGAAAAATGATGAGATTCCAAAAAGGCGATAAAATCAAAATTGTAAAGGTGCTTGACCCAACTACTCTTAGTGGAGATAGCGTTGACAAATACATTGGTGAAACAGGTGTAATTAAGGCTATCGACCCAGAATATCAGTATCCATATGAAGTCACGTTTGACACTTTAGATAGTGTAAACACATTATGGGGAGAAGAAGAAATTGAATTAGTTTCAGAAGAACAACCAGAAGAAGTAGTTGAAACAAAGCCTAATCAATTCTTATACTACAACGATACAAAACGAACAGTAGTGATTCACACTGCAACAAAGTCTCATGGAACAGAATGTGATATGAAAGATATTCAAGCAGGCGAGATGAGAATGTTTTACTTGCCAGAAGGCTCATTCCCTTGGGTTAAGATGTGGGATTATGGTGGCGAACGTGGATTGCAATTACTAGTTTCTCCTACGCCAATGGGACAGGAAGAAATGAAAGCAAAGAAAAACGTTGATAGAGTTGATGAGATTATCGAAATATTAAAGAGTAAAGATGTTAGTATCATTGATGTATATGAAGCATTACATAATCTGAAAAAGTGGGTGAACTAATATGAAACTGGATATTAAAATTGGAGCAAAAGCAATAGCACTTGAATCTGACGATAATTGTTTTAAAACTGGTGCAGAGATTGAATTTGTAGAAGATGGACTCATTGACGAAGAAGAAGGGTATTACGATTATGTTTTCATCGGTGAAGTCAGAGGTTATAAAGTGAAGCAGTATTTAGAATCATTTGAATTTAAGTTAATAGAAGAATAGGAGGATTTACATGAAAACAGTTGATGCGATTCAAGATATGATTTTAAATCATATAGCAGAGATTGATAGTAAGATTACGAACTACCATAAAGAAGTAGATGCAAGTTTGTTGCAAGCAAAGTCGCAAGCACTCCTTGCACTTGCAGAATTAAAAGGAGCGAGTAGATAATGAGAAAAGTTGAACTAAAGGGTTGGGTAATTTTTGATGAGAATGAGCTACAACATGGAAAGAACATGGTTGCACAAATTGACCACGAACTATTCAATGTTGAAGGCGTAATGCAATGGAGCTTAGTAGAAGTTTCTAATGAAGAAACAGAGTTTAATTGGGATGACGAAGACGAAGAATAGGAGTTGATTAGATGAACTTATATAGCGTTAATTTTATTCACTATGCTCCAAAGGATAGTGAAGAGGGTATTTATGGATACATAGTAGCTAATGATGATGAGAGCGTTTATGAATGGATTAAGTCAGAGCCAACGCTTCCGCAAGATAAAACACTTTGGAACTCATGGGCAGACAGAGAAGAAGTTGAGTATGATGTTTATGATGACGATTACAATGTTATAGGAACAGAAACATTCAAGGAGCAAATGATTAGATTGAATGGAGAGATGTACGATGAAGATGCTGATGTTGATGATGCATACTATGGCGTAACGCATATTGGATGGTCGTTAGTAAAAGAAGGTATAACAGATTCAGAGATAGATGTATTGAAGTCTTTAAATATAATAATCTAGAGGTGACAAGTTGAAGAAACAACGTTGGAGATTTACTAAGGTGTACGAAGTTTGTACAGGTTGTGGTAAGCAAATGGATGCAAGAGATAGATATGCTATGCGATATGGGTTTTGTGGTGTAAGTTGTGGGTATACAACATTTGGCATGAGTTGGAGAGATTTCTATTAATAAAAGGATAATTTTATAAGGAGCGGATAATATGAAAGATATTAAATCGAAAGACTTATTAGAAGGATTGCAGGAAGCTGTGAGATTAGAAGGATACTTAAAGCCTTTACTAGAAAATAGAAAAGTTATTATTCCAGAAAAAGATAACGACCTTTTAAATCCAATGGATACACATCTTGAAAAAGAGGGTTACATATTCTCATGGAGTCAAAATGTTGCAGGCGATATATTGTTTATCATTCACGAATAAAAAATAGGGAGATGATAGTATGGCAAAATTTTACACTTATAGACAGAATAACTCTGGTGGATTCTTTGACCAAGATGAGGATGTTGATGTGGTTGTAGTAATTGAAGCAGAAAGCTTCGCAGAAGCAAATTTCACTGCACAAAGCATTGGAATCTACTTTGACGGTTGTGAAAAAGGATTTGATTGTGATTGTTGCGGTGATAGATGGAGTGACCATTGGGATGAAGATGAAGCAACAGACCGTCCAGAATTATATGGTAGCCCAATTGAAGAAGAAACAAATTGGATTGTGCATTACTTAGACGGAACAAAAAAGAGAGGATGATAGTATGAATATATATTTAGTTAGAAGAGATGGTCAAGATGTTGATTGGGATGAGTACGATTCAGTAGTGGTTTTAGCTAAAAACAAAGAGAACGCATTGGAACATGCTATTAAATTTCAATCCTACTTTTCGGAAGAACGTGTAACGGTTGAAGAGGTTAAACAAGATAAAGAAGGAATCATTCACGATAGCTTCTGTGCAGGCTAATCTAAAACTAGGAGGAATTATATGTATAATGAATTTGAAATGTTAATAGGGAAAACAATTACTAAGATTGACAATCTGGGTGACGAATTAATCTTCCACACATCTGATGATTGTAGATACAGAATGTATCATTGGCAAGAATGTTGTGAGAGTGTATACATAGAAGATATCATTGGTGACCTAGATGACTTAATTGGTAATCCTGTAACAATGGCAGAAGAGGTTTCAGAAGACGACCCAAATGCATATGATAGCGGAACATGGACTTTCTATAAGCTTGCAACAGTGCGTGGGTATGTAACAATCCGATGGTACGGCTCTTCTAACGGTTATTATTCAGAGTCAGTAAGTTTCGTAGAAATAGACTAAGGAGTGATATGATGGAAGCTTATACAATGGTGAGCAATTATTATGGAACTGTGCACGCATATGAAAGTGATGGCAAGTATTATTTAGCATTGGATGATTGGGGAAGCACAAGTAAGCAGGAAGTTAGCAAAGAATTTTTCGATGCATTCGTGAAAGAATTTGGAGATAAGGAGTAAGATAATGGTTGAAGTGAGCCGAGAGAAAAAGAATTGGTTTTGCATCTCATGTAATGATAGAGACAAGGAGACACATGAGATTAGAATTGGAGGGGAAGACAATAACAAGTTAGTTATTAATCTATGCCCAGACTGCTTAGATGAACTTAATTGTGAAATTGCAGAATCTTTAAACTACTAAAATTATTGGAGGATAATAATATGAACGAGACAATTGAATTATTAAAAGAGTTTGCTAAAGCACAAGGTATTGAGGTATCGGAAGTACATAAATTCTTAGAAGAACACAATAGCCCTAAAACATTAAATGATTTAATGAAAGTCCCAGAAGGATTGTTAAATCATATCAGTTACATTTCATATACACCACAACCGTTAAAATCATTCATCTCTGATGAAATGTGGTGCGAACGATATATGACTATTGACTTAGAAAGAGTCGTAGATTGCCTATATGACAGAGTTTATGATTTATTCTATGAAGATGAAGATTTTGATTTAGATGAAATTGGTATTGAAAATGTAAAAGCTGATGACGAAGAGAAACGAGAGAAGTTAGAAGAATATCAAGCGATTGCAAAATGTTTAGTTGATGAGAAGTTTGGTAGCGTAGTTTACGATTGGTAAAATAAATTGTTGACAAGAACAAAAGATAATTATATAATATAACCAAGGAGGATGAGTAAATGGAAAAAATTAAATCACATGCAGTTGCAGATGTTTGGAGAGTAAAGGAAGGGGTGCTTGTCAACGTATATAAGTACAAGCGTACTGGTGGATTTTACTACACTATTCCTAACTCGAAAACAAAGATTGTCAGAGGTTGCACTGGTTTGAGAGAGCTGAAAGAAGATTATACAGGCAGAGATGGTGAAGTGCTTAAAAAGGGCACGCTAATCTTAAATACAACGCCAGTTGTACCTATCACTGATGTGAAAGATTTCAAGTTTGATGTTACATCAAGCGGTGGCTCAATCTATGGCTCTATCACAGATGTTGAGCGTGTCTTACATAACATTCAAGACATTTTAGATACATATAAAGGTCAATAAAATGATGTTTTTATCAAACAAAAACTAACAAAAAGGGAGAGATTTTTAATGGGATACACATTATCAGAGAAGGTTTCAAACATGAGAGATACATTTATTGTAAGAATTAAGGCAGATTCAAATGATGCAGACTACATGTATAGCACAATGCGTTTTGGTAAGTTTGAATTTGAAGAACGTATTCGAGAATTAGTGAATCTTCAAGTAAACTATGGAGGTAGCCATGAGTTAGAAAATTACCCTAATCCTATGGATTTAGATATCCCTTACAATGGTTGGGATGGAAACTGTCACACATTAACAGAATTGACAATTGAGTACATAGATGAAAATGGTAAAGTGTTTGATGTTGAAATCTTTGACGACACAGTTAAAAATAAATTAGAAGAATTTGATGCATTAGCAGATAGAGTAGAAGAGTTTCTAGATAGTCAAGACCTTGATTATACGCCTAGCGTGGGCTATTGCGATGAGGATTGGGTTATCTATGTAACAGTTGAAGCTTATGAAGTCGTAGACGATACAAGAGGTTGTTTCCAAGAGATTATCAGCTTGGTAGAAGGTGAGTTTCCAGAGATGACAGAATATAAAGTAGAGTGTCATGAAATGGTTATGGTTGAGTTTAAAGTAGACGGATTCGAAGTGGAGGAAGACGATGAGTAAATTTAAAGCAGGCAACAAGGTTATTTTTAAATCAGATTTACCAACAATATACAAGGTAACTAAAACAGGTGTTGAAGATTTTGGAGAGAATAAAGATGTTTCAGTTGTTACTTTAGACGGAACGCATGGACATATTCCTGCTGATTTAGTTATGAGAGTTGGAGAGTTTAGCGATGGCTATCACACTTTTGATGAACTATATTATCATCGCATGATGTTATTCTTAGTAATCTGTCATACATACAAAGACCAAGCATGGAAGTCTTGGCAACATTCAGATGGAACAATGTTTGACAATTCATTCATTGTTGGTGTAGATACGCCAGAAGGGCAGTATTCATATCATTACAGACAAGAAGATTATGATTTATTCAAAGTGAAAGAATTAGAGTTTGCACCAGAATATGACGGTCATCAACCAAAGGATATTACTAGGTTGCTATCACTGTTGGGAGGTAATCATGGAGCTTAAAATGTACAAGATTCGCAATAAAGAGACAGGCGAGTTTTCAAAGGGTGGCACGTCCACCCATCGCCTTTGGACAAAGGGAGGTAAGACTTGGACTAATATTGGTCATGTGAAAACTCATTTGTCTCAATGGTTATGGCGAAAAGACCATTATGATTATCCATATCATAATGCAGAAATTGTAGAGATAGTAGTAGATATGGGTGAATGCTTTGCCTATGACGTTAGTGTTTTAGCTGATGATATGGCGAAGAAAAAAGTGGAGCAGGAAATCAAAAGAGAAGAGCTTCATGAGAAATGGGTAAGAGAACAGGATTTAAAACAGCTAGAAGCATTAAAAAGAAAATACGAAAGCTAGGAGCGTGTAACATGAGAGAGAAGCCTAAGTTAACAAAAGCAGACCAAGAACGATTCTTAAAACAAAAGCGTGAAACTGATGCGAAAATAGGTAGAGTTAAAAGAGGTCTTGGACAGAATGCAAGAGAGACTGATAAGTTTATCTTCTTCTGGATGGGTGACAGCGTGTACTCAAACTTTAACTTCTCACCTTTCAAGCATCAAGGAATACAGTTTATGTGGTCAGAGCAAGCGGTAATGTATCGCAAAGCTATGCTATTCGGTGCGACAGAGGTTGCAAAAGAGATTCTAGAAGCTGATACGCCAAGTTACTGCAAACTGTTAGGTCGTAGCAATGACATTCCATTTAAGGAAGATGTATGGCAGAAGAATCGTAAGAGGATTTATAAAGAAGTATTGATGGATAAATTCTCTGTGCCATTCTTGAAAAAATGTATTCTTGCAACAGGTCATAAGATGCTTGTGGAATCAAGCCCTTCTGATAGAATCTGGGGAATCGGTATGCATAAAGACCATCCAGACGTAGAAGACCCTAAGAAGTGGAAAGGTATGAATCTATTAGGTCAAGTATTAATGGAAGTACGAGATGAACTACGTAAACAGGAGGAAACAGCATAATGAAAGTAGAAATCGGTTGCGATAATTGTCAAACTTATGAAAAGGTAACAAAAGGAAGTAATGCACATAAGGCTAATCTTTGTCATGGTTGCTTCCACGATATGAAAGAGAGCACGATTGAGAAAGCGTTACGTCATCGCTTTAATGCTCATGGCATTCCATATGATGAGATTGACCCAGAAATGATTGAGATGCTAGACGTAATCAATTTCGAAATTGGATTGAAAACAAAATTCTGCTGTTACGGTCATAAAGATGGTGAATCATTCAGCGTAATGTTTCATGAGTCTGTGACAGATGAACAGATTATGAAACTAGCAGAGCACACAGGTTTGGATTCTGAAAATACATATGTAACATTTAGCAAATGGGTACGTTGGCATCCTATTGATGCAAACTGGATTATGGAGTCTGGTATGGCATGGAAAGCCGACAGTGTACATAAGAAAGCACATCTGGACAAAATTGTAAAACTATTAAGAAAGTATGAGGTGTAATTATGATTAGACCAGAACAGTTAGAGCAGATTGATTACTTAGTAGAGCAATATCGTAAAGAGCTAAAAGAAGCAACTATAGCTGAAAACCAATTACATGAACAAAATCTAAAAGAACTTGCAAGAGAATTTGCTCATCTAAGCTCCTTTGAGACAAATGACTTATATGTAATGAAGGCAGTAGTAGAAAAAGCAGAGCTTATAAAAGAGAGAGTAGAGGAAGCAGGTTTAGGAACTAATAAGATACATAAAATGTATCCATTTGGTTTTGCAAAGAATCAAGATAAACTCATTGAAGAAATGATGCACGCAGAAGCAAGAACAGGAAAGCGTATGAAGGCACGATTCAATCCAGACTATTTCTTTTTATATATGAGCAATGCAGTTGAATGTAGAAAGCTTAATAATGCTACTATGGCAGGATGGGCGATTGAATTTGATGAGAATGTATATAGCTACATCATTGAATTTGAAAAGGAATGATTTAAATCATTCCTTAACTTTTTTGAAACAGGCTGTTGACAATAGATAATGATAATGATATAATCAGAGAGTAATAACGAAAGGATGAAAAACATGAAGACAATCTTAGGAAGAGAAGTATTAGTGCAAGCATTAGTAGGGTCAAACAATTACAATCTAGCAACAGGTGAAAAGAAAATCAGTGGTAAAATCATCTTAGCATCTGACAAGGATTACAAAGCATTTGTAACTCCTACATTTGAAGAGCTGTACAAACAGAAAATGTTTGCAGAAAGTATCATCGGTGCAGATGCGGATTATGATGTACACGACATCCGTAAGCTTCCAGACTTATTCTGGAAGGCTAATTTGAATTACTTAGAGCCTTTAATCTCTAAAGAGCTATATCTTGAAGACAGCAAGGAATTAAAAGAGCTTTATGATTTACGTTATGACATCTTCAACATGAACCTTCCAAAGCTGTTTGATGCTCTTGGCGGTACATTTAAACAAAAGATGAAGCTGTTGCCTAAAGGTACAGAAGGTACGCAAGTATTAGTAGACCTATTTGGATTCGATACAAAGCAAGCACAGCACGCTTATCGCTTGTTAGACTTTGCAATCAAGTATGAAGCATTAGGATTTAAGAATCCAGAGAAAGCATTGCGATATGAAGGTGAAGAAGTATTCTTTATGCATGAAATCAAATATGGTTTCTGGAATCAAGAGAGCTTTGAACGTCTAGTGAATCATATCCACGATGCACAATTTGTACATCTGAAAGAGAAATACCGCTCACAGAAAGTAAACGAAGAACTTAAACTACATATCGACAACCTAATCATGCAATTAGTTAAAAATAAATTAGTAGCATAGGTTGACAGAAGCAAATTATAATGATATACTAGGTACATCAAGTTTGGAAGGATGGTTACATGACAAAACAATACAACGAGAATGCCATTGAATCTTTAGGGATTCTAGGAGGTGTGAGAGCTAAACCTGCTTCAATTGGTTTAGAGAGTCACAATCACACCTTCCTAGAGATTCTAGGGAACTCAATTGACGAAGGGCGTGCAGGATTCGGTGACGAAATCATTGTGAAAAAGAACATTGATAAATCCGTTACTGTACGAGACTTTGGGCGTGGCGTGCCAATGGACAAGAATGAAAAAGGTGAATATGCTTACAAGAAAGTCTTTGACGAATTGTGGGCAGGTGGTAAGTACAACAATAATGATGACGATGGTGGTAACTACGAATATTCATTAGGTACTAACGGTGTTGGTGCAACTGGTACGAACTACACATCTGATTTTATGCGGGTTGCATCATATTCTAAAAATAAGATATACACTGTAGAATATGACAAAGGGATTGAATCGCCAACTGGACTATCAATAGTTTCCAATCCAGATGAGCCTATTGGTACATCTATTACTTGGCGACCATCTGCTGAATGTTTTCGTGGTAAAGGTGAGATTGATGATGAATTTATCATCACTGCACTTGAAGACCAAGCCATTGTAAATGGTGGAATGAAATTTACTTTCATCAATGAAAACACAGGAGAGACAAAAGAGTTTTACTATGAGAATGGGGTAGTAGATTATATCAAATCATTATCGAACGAAGAGCATATGTTGACAGAGGTGAAATATCTGTCTACAGAGCAGAAAGGTCGAGATAATGAAGCTGATAAAGATTACAAGATTAAAGCTGATATCTATTTCAGTTTCAATCGTGAAACATCATTCAATCGCTACTATCACAATGCTTCATGGTTGGAGAATGGCGGTACACCAGAGGATTTCATTAAGAACTCATTTACATATGTAATTGACAAATTCTTGAAAGACCAAAACTTGTATAACAAGAACGAAAAGAAAATATCGTTTGATGATATTGCTGATAGTTTAATTGTTGTAACAAGTACATACTCAACGATTTCATTATTCACAGACCAAACGAAGAAAAAGATTGGCTCTGACTTTATGAAACAAGAAGTGACAAAATGGTTGCGTGAGCAATTAGAAGTCTACTTTGTTGAGAATCCAAATGAAGCAAAACTTATCTTTACACAGGTGCTTGTTAATAAGCGTAGTCGTGAGAAAGCAGAGAAGACACGTTTAGACTTCAAGAAGAAGCTGTCTGGTACAGTTAATAACTTAACTGCACGTGTAGATGGATTCGTTAACTGTACGTCTAAAGATAAGGCTATCACAGAGTTTTACATCGTAGAAGGTAAATCTGCCTTAGGGTCAACACAGCAGGGTCGTGACCCATTATTTCAAGCTATTTATGCATTGCGTGGTAAGATTCTTAACTGTCTTAAAGCAGACTATGATAAGATTTTCAAGAATGATATTATCGTAGATTTAATTAAGATTCTTGGATGCGGTGTAGAAGTCAAGTCTAAGCACGCAAAAGATTTAAATACGTTTGACCTTGAAAACTTACGTTGGTCAAAAGTAATCATTGCAACAGATGCAGACGTTGATGGTTTCCATATCAGAACGCTTATTCTTACAATGATTTATCGTTTGATGCCTACACTTATTGAAGAAGGGATTATACATATTGCTGAATCTCCATTGTATGAGATTACACAGAATGATGTATCCGTATTCGCATACAGTGATGCAGAGAAGGATGAGATTGTTTCTAAGATGAGTGGAAGCTATACAATCCAACGCTCAAAAGGTCTTGGTGAGAATACGGCTGAAATGATGTGGGATACTACGATGAATCCAGAGACACGTAGGCTTATTCAAATCAAACCAGATAATTTTGAAGAGACTATGAAGACATTTGAATTATTCTTGGGCGATAATTTAGAAGGTCGTAAAGAGTACATCGAAAATAATTTACATAAATATATTGAAAATGTGCTTGACTAAACGCTAAAGATAATGATATAATGTAAACATAGAAAGGATTGGTACAATGGTAACAGTAATTGAACAAAGTATTATAGAAGCGTTAAGATGTAACTATATGCCATATACAGCATATGTTATTCAAGAAAGGGCTTTGCCAGAGATTGATGGGTTTAAGCCTTCTCAAAGACGTATTCTATACACAATGATGAAGATGGGCTTAATAACGAGTGGACGTAAGAAGTCACAAGGGATTGTAGGGCAGACAATGTTCCTACATCCTCATGGTGATGGTGCAATCTATGAAACTCTAGTACGTATGGCAAGAGATGCAGATGCACTTTTACATCCATTCATTGATTCCAAAGGAAACTTTGGTAAGCAGTATTCTAAGAACATGCAATACGCTTCTGCACGTTACACAGAAGTAAAGCTAGAAGCTTTTGCGAAAGAGTTATTCAGAGATATCAATAAGGATGTAGTTGACATGGTAGATAACTATGATGGAACTCTGAAAGAGCCGAAGTTATTGCCTGTAACAATTCCTATGATTCTTGTGAATCCTCAAAGCGGTACAGCAGTTGGTATGGCAAGTAGCATTGCTCCATTCAATCTGAATGAGGTGCTAGATTATACGATGGCTTATATCAGAAGTCCAAAGACTGCAAATGTATCTGATTATATTAAAGCCCCAGATTTTCCAACAGGTGGAAATATAATCTATGATAAGAACACATTTGAGAAAATCTTTGACACTGGTAGAGGAACATTTACGATTCGTGCTACGTATAAGTTTGAGAAAGATGCAATTGTATTCGAAGAGTTACCTTATACATCAACATTTGAGGTAATCATTGATAAGATTGCAGAACTAGTAAAAGAAGGAAAAATTAAAGATATCGTTGATGTGAATGATATTTATGGTATCAAATCTAAAGGTATTAGAGTTTCAGTGAAGAAGAATACGGATAAAGAAGCGTTAGTTGAGAAGCTTTTCCGTATGACCCCTTTACAATCTACATACGCTTGTAACTTCAACGTTGTTATTGATGGAAGACCTAGAGTGCTAGGAATTAAAGGAATCGTGCATGAATGGCTTCGATTCAGAGCTGAATCTATTAAGCGTGGATTAATGTTTGATAGAAACAAGAAGATTGAGAAGCGACATATGTTGCTTGCGTTAAAACAAGTATTATTAGATGTAGATACAGCTATCAAAATTATTCGTGAAACTAAGAAAAATGATGAAGTAGTATCTAATCTAATGGAGACATTTGGTATTGATGAAAAGCAAGCAGAGTTTGTTGCAGAGATTAAGTTAAAACATCTTAATAAAGAGTATTTAATTCAACGCATTTCTGAAATTGAAACTCTAGAAGCAGAGATTGTAGACCTTGAAGAACTACACTCTAATCGTAAACGCCTTGCAGAATTGATTGTTAGCCAGTTAGAAGAGGTAAAAAAGAATCATGGCAAAGAGCGTAAGTCTGGAATCATTGAAGCGACAGCAGTTGCGAAAGCAGAAAAAGAAGCTGTTACAGTAGATGATTACAATGTGAAAGTTTTTATCACAAAAGATGGATATTTAAAGAAAATACCATTGACATCTCTTCGTGGAAACTATAATATTAGTATTAAGGAAGGAGATGAGATTATCAGTGAGATTGAAACTACTAATAATTCAGACATTCTAGTATTCACTGATAAGCACAACTGCTACAAATATAAGACTTATGATATCAAAGACCATAAGCCATCTGTACTAGGTGAGTATCTGCCATCCTTATTAGGATTAGAGAATGAGCAAGTATTATTTGCAACAGTAACAAATGATTACACAGGCAATCTATTGATTGGATTTAAAGATGGTAAGGTAGCGAAGATTGAATTATCTGCCTACGAAACCAAAACAAATCGCAAAATGATAAAGAATGCCTATGCGAATAAGAAGGCTCTATACTTCAATCATATCCATGAAGACATTGATT
>Ga0256907_1000251_pt1 | contig 15493 bp, 15 predicted proteins | sample MC6MC0745MT_FD_186329 | JGI IMG/M metagenome (GOLD analysis project Ga0256907, IMG submission 186329) | Metatranscriptome of enriched soil aggregate microbial communities from Iowa State University, Ames, United States - MC6-MC0745-MT... | ecosystem: Environmental > Terrestrial > Soil >... | reverse complement strand
TCGCGCATACGGACTTCGGTAATGGAGACGGCTTCCAGCAACTGCTCGCCCGTCCACACGGCGACGGCGGTATGGACTTCGTGTGCCGCGCCGGACAAGGCGCGCAGGATGCGGATGGCGTCATCGCGGTCGGCCGGTTTGCCCAGCACCTTGCCGTTAAGAATGACGGTGGTGTCAGCGGCCAGCAAGGGCCGCGGCGCCAAGCCTTGTTCCTGCATCCAATCGCGCCCGCGCAGGGCTTTGTCGCGGGCGGTGCGCTGCACATAATCGGCGGCGCTTTCGCCCGGATGTTGGGGTTCGTCTTCGCCGGGCGGAGCGGGAACGAGCAAGACCTCGTGCGCCAAGCCGATCTGGGTCAGCAATTCACGCCGCCGCGGACTGGCCGAGGCAAGGTAAAGACGGGCTGGGGTGGGGGTGTCGGCGGAGTGGGGCATGCGTCAGCGAAGTGGGCGCCGGCCCGGGCTTGCGGTCAGGCGCGGTGATAGGGGTGATTGGTCATGATGGCCCAGGCGCGATAGAGCTGTTCGGCCAGCACGACGCGCACCATGGGATGCGGCAGCGTCAGCGACGACAGCCGCAACTGCCCGCTGCACGAGGCCTTCAGGTCGGCATCCAGGCCGTCTGGCCCGCCGACGAGAAAAGCCACGTCTTGCCCGCCAGCCCGCCACTGTTCCAGTTTTTGCGACAGCGCCATGGTGGTGAGGTCGCGGCCGCGCTCGTCCAGCGCCAGACGCAGCGCGCCGGCCGGCAAGGCGGCTTCGATGCGCTTGGCTTCCGCCGCCATCATCTGCGCGGGCGTCTTGCCGGTGGTGCGGGGTTCAGGCTTGATTTCGCGCAGTTCCAGCGCGCAATCGGCGGGCAGGCGCTTGGCGTAATCGGCCCAGGCAGTCTCTACCCAGTCCGGCATCCGAGTGCCTACGGCCGCAACGATCAATTTCACGGCTAAGGCTCAGTGGTCGACGTCGTCGTAGTTGCTGTCGGTGGGGATCGGCGCAACGCGAGTCGATTCCGGCAGCAGCTTCACGCGCACCGGCTTGCCGCCCCAGATTTCTTCCAGGTTGTAGTACTGGCGGATGGCCGGTTGCATGATGTGCACGACCATATCGCCCAAGTCGACGACGACCCATTCACCGGTGTCTTCGCCTTCGATCGTGATGCCCGAGAGGTCGAGCGAGCGGCCGCGATCGGCCACGCTGGACGCGAGCGCGCGGGTTTGGCGGTTGGAGGTGGCGCTGGCAATCACGACGCGATCAAACAGACTCGTCAGATGCGTGGTGTTGTAGACCTTGATGTCTTGCGCCTTGACGTCTTCGAGGGCATCGATGACGGCGCGTTGGAGTTTCGTTATATCCATAGCTGCAAATATAACCCGCGGACGGACGGCGGATGCCGGCTCCGTGACGCTTTCAGCGCCCGGCGGGTGAGGTTTATCGGTAAAGTTGGTGCGCCGCAATATAGGCGGCGACCGACGGGGCCAGCAGGCCTTCAGTGGATTCGCCCGCAGCCAGACGCCGGCGGATGTCGGAAGCGGAAACCGCCATGGGTGAAAACGGCAGCTCTTCCAGCTGGCGGCCCTGTTCTTGCAGGCAGGCGGCCAATTCGGCCGGCGGCGTCAACGGGGTGCCGGGGCGGGTGGCCACGGCCAGATCCACCAGGCTGGCGATGTCGCGCCAGTTGCGCCACGTGCAGAAATTGGCCAATTGATCTGCGCCCAGCAACCAGACATAGCGTGCGTCCTGGGGCAGGGCGCGCAGCGTGTCGATGGTGTAGGTTGCGCCACCGCGTTCGATTTCGATGGGGTTGACGCGTAAACCGTCGTGGCCGGCGATGGCCAGTTCCAGCATGGCGCAGCGTTCATCGCCCGTGGCGTGCAAAGCCGCGCGCTGCCATGGGTTGGCGGCGGGGATCAGTTCCACGCCGGTGAGCCGCAGCGTGTCCAAAGCGTTCTGCGCCAGCGCGATGTGGGCGATGTGGACGGGGTCGAAACTGCCGCCCAAGAGACCGATGCGCTTCAAACCCAATCCCGTGGCGTCAGATAGGCGGCGAGCTCGGCCTCGGGCGTGCCCGCCTCCGGCTGCCAGTCGTAACGCCATTGCGCCAGCGGCGGCATCGACAGCAGGATCGATTCCGTCCGGCCGCCGGATTGCAGTCCGAACAGCGTGCCGCGGTCGAACACCAGATTGAACTCGACGTAGCGGCCCCGGCGGTAAGCCTGGAAATCGCGTTCGCGTTCCGAATACGGCAATGCGCGGCGGCGTTCGACGATGGGCAGGTAGCTGTCCAGGAACGCGTCGCCAACTGAACGGGTCAAGGCGAACGAGGCATCGAAGCCCGGGGCGTTCAAGTCGTCAAAGAAAATGCCGCCGATGCCCCGCGTTTCGTTGCGGTGCTTCAGGAAGAAGTATTCGTCGCACCAGCGTTTGTAGCGCGGGTAATAGTCGGGGCCGTGGCTGGCCAATGCGTCGCGGCACACCGTATGGAAGTGCCGGGCGTCTTCTTCGAAAGGATAGTAGGGCGTCAGGTCGATGCCGCCGCCGAACCAGAAGACGTCGGATTCGTCGTGGCCCGGGCGGGCCGCGGCGACGAACATGCGCACGTTCATGTGCGTGGTCGGCACATAGGGGTTGCGCGGATGCAGCACCATGGATACACCCATGGCTTCCCAGCTGCGGCCAGCTAGCTCGGGCCGGTGGGCGCTGGCCGACGGGGGCAGCTTCGTGCCCTTGACGTGGCTGAACAGCACACCCGCCCGCTCGAACAGCTTGCCGCCTTCCAAGAGGCGCGACAAACCGCCGCCGCCTTCGGGCCGCACCCATTCATCGGCACGGAAGGCGCCGCCTTCCGCGTCTTCCAAGGCCGCGACGATGCGGGCTTGCAAGCCGGTGAGATAGTCGCGGACAGTGGTGACGGGCAAGGCGTTCATCAGCGCTTTCCGGTTACGCGTTGGACTTGGGTTTTTGCTGCGACGGCTTCAGCGCGCGCCAACCGATGTCGCTGCGGTACTGGCGGCCATCGAAGTGGATGCCGTCAATGGCTTCGTACACGCGGTCGCGGGCCATCTTGACCGAGTCGCCCAATGCCGTCACGCACAGCACGCGGCCGCCGGTGGTCTTCGTGTCTTCGCCGACCAGTTCCGTGGCGGCGTGGAAGACCATGCAGTCTTCGGCGTCGGCGGGCAGGCCGCGGATGACGTCGCCGGTGCGCGGCGTGTTCGGGTAGTTGTGCGAGGCCAGCACGACGCCCAGCGCGGTGCGGCGGTCCCAGACGATGTCGGCCTGGTTCAGCGTGCCGTCCACGGCGTGTTCAAGCGCGTCCAGCAGGTCGCTCTTGACGCGCATCATGATCGGCTGCGTTTCCGGATCGCCCATGCGGCAATTGAATTCCAGCGTCTTGATTTCGCGATCGGGATCATCGCCCGGGGCGATCATCAGGCCGGCGTACAGGAAGCCGGTGTAGGGGATGCCGTCACGCGTCATGCCCTGCACCGTCGGCAGGATGATTTCACGCATGATGCGGTGGTGCAGTTCCGGCGTGACGATCGGCGCGGGCGAATACGCGCCCATGCCGCCCGTGTTGGGACCCTGGTCGCCGTCTTGCAGGCGCTTGTGGTCCTGGCTGGTGGCCAGGGCCAGCACGTTGCGGCCGTCGCACATGACGATGAAGCTGGCTTCTTCGCCCACCAGGCATTCTTCGATGACGACGCGCGCACCGGCCGCGCCCATCGAGCCGTCGCCCAGCATCGCGTCGACGGCGGCGTGCGCCTCTTCGAGCGTAGCGGCCACGACGACGCCCTTGCCGGCAGCCAGGCCGTCGGCCTTGATGACGATGGGGGCGCCTTCCTGATCAATATAGGCGTGCGCCTGGACCGGGTCGGTGAAGGTGGCGTAGCGCGCCGTCGGGATGTTGTGCCGGACCATGAAGGCCTTGGCGTAATCCTTCGAGCTTTCCAGCTGCGCGGCGGCCTTGGTGGGGCCGAAGATCTTCAGGCCACGGGCGCGGAACACGTCCACGACACCCGAGGCCAGCGGGGCTTCCGGGCCAACGACCGTCAGGGCGATGCCTTCGCGCTGGACGAAATCGGCCAATTCCTCGGCATTGGTGAGCGGGACGTTTTCCATCTGCTCGGCCCGTTGCGTGCCGCCATTACCCGGGGCGACGTACACCTTGTGTACGCGCGGGGAGCGGGCGAGCCGCCAGGCGAGGGCATGTTCGCGGCCGCCCGAGCCAATTACCAGGAGTTTCATGTTGCGTGATTCTGAAGGTTGCCACTCTAGCCCGTGGAGAAGGCAACGGACCCGAGACATTCCGGGTCCGAATATCACCCTGGCAAGACGGCGGATGCCGCCCGGCCAGGACGGTGGGATTTACTGCGCTTCGTCGAAAATGACAGTGGTATAGACTTCCTGCACGTCGTCCAGGCCTTCCAGGGCGTCGAGCAATTTCTGCATCTTGATGGCGTCTTCGCCGGCCAGCTCGGTTTCGTTCAGGGCCTTCATGACGATGCCGTCGACTTCGGCCTTCAGGCCAGCGTCGTCGAACGCCTTGCGAACAGCGGCGTAATCGGCCGGCGCGCAAACGACTTCGATCACGCCTTCGTCATCAGTCGTGACGTCTTCGGCGCCCGCGTCCAGCGCGGCTTCCATGACCTTGTCTTCGGGCGTGCCGGGGGCGAACACGAATTGGCCGCAGTGCTTGAACATGAAGGCCACCGAGCCTTCCTGGCCCAGGTTGCCGCCGTTCTTGGCGAAGGCGTGGCGCACTTCCGCCACGGTGCGGGTGCGATTGTCGGTCATGCAGTCGACGATGACTGCCGCGCCGCCGATGCCATAGCCTTCGTAGCGGACTTCCTCGTAGGCGTCGCCGTCTGCGCCGCCCGCGCCACGCTGGATGGCGCGCTGGATGTTGTCCTTGGGCATGTTGGCGTCAGTGGCCTTGTCCCAGGCCATGCGCAAGCGCGGATTGCTGTCCGGGTCGGGGCCGCCGGCGCGCGCCGCCACGGTAATTTCACGAATGATCTTGGTCCAGAGCTTTCCGCGCTTGGCGTCTTGACGCCCTTTGCGGTGCTGAATATTGGCCCATTTGCTGTGTCCGGCCATGGCTTCCCAGGATAAATTGTCTGCAAAAAAGGCATTTTACCGTGACGGCGGCCTGCGCGCCCGGCGCTGTCTTGCCTGTGTCCTTATTGCCACGCGCACAAGGCGCCCGGCAAGCTCTACACTTGGGCATCTTTTTGATCCCTGGTCCGGAGTGCTGCACATGCCCAACCCCATCGTCATCGCCAAGAATGCGCAGACCGAGTTGGCGCTGCTGCCTGCGCTGGCCAACCGTCACGGATGCATCACCGGCGCCACGGGCACCGGCAAAACCGTCACGCTGCAAGTGCTGGCGGAGTCTTTTTCCCGGATCGGCACGCCGGTATTCATGGCCGACGTCAAAGGCGACCTGACCGGCATTTCCCAGGCGGGGGCGGCGAGCCCCAAGCTGAGCGAGCGGTTAAAGAACCTGGGCCTGGCGGAACCGGTCTGGGGCGCCAGCCCCGTCACCCTGTGGGACGTGTTCGGCGAGCAGGGCTTGCCCGTGCGGGCCACCATTACGGATATGGGGCCGCTATTGCTGTCCCGCATCCTGGAATTGAATGACACGCAGGAAGGGGTGCTGACCCTGGTATTCAAGGTGGCCGACGACGAAGGCCAACTGCTGCTGGATTTGAAAGACCTGCGCGCCATGCTTCAGAACGTGGCGGACCGCTCGGCCGAACTCAAAACCCGCTATGGCAACGTGTCGTCCGCCAGCGTCGGCGCCATCCAGCGCGGCTTGTTGGCGCTGGAGTCCCAAGGCGCGGAAAAATTCTTCGGCGAACCAATGTTGGACGTGGCCGACCTGATGCGGACAGACGCCCAGGGCCGGGGCATGGTCAACGTACTGGCCGCCGACAAGCTGATGCAGGCCCCGCGCCTGTACGCCATCTTCCTGCTCTGGCTGCTGGCCGATCTGTATGAAAAGCTGCCGGAAGTGGGCGACATGGATCAGCCCAAGCTGGTCTTTTTCTTCGACGAAGCGCATCTGCTGTTCAACGACGCCCCGGCGGCGCTGCTGACAAAGATCGAGCAGGTTGTGCGTCTGGTGCGTTCCAAGGGCGTGGGCGTTTACTTCGTCACGCAGAATCCGCTGGATATTCCCGATACCGTGCTGGGCCAGTTGGGCAACCGCGTCCAGCACGCCTTGCGGGCCTTTACGCCGCGCGACCAGAAAGCCGTGAAGACGGCCGCCCAGACGATGCGCCCGAATCCGGGCTTGGATATCGAAGCCGCCATCACCGAGCTGGGGGTGGGCGAGGCGCTGGTATCGCTCTTGGACGCCAAGGGCCGCCCGATGCCGACCGAACGCGCGTACATCGTGCCGCCCGCCAGCCGGATCGGCCCGGCCACCGATGCCGAACGCCAAGTCTTGCGCCAGGGCAGCCCGATGGCCGCGAAGTACGAAAAAGCCATTGACCGTGAGTCGGCCTATGAAGTCCTGGCCGGACGCGCTGCGGTGCCGGCGGGGCAGCCCAGGCAGCCGGGCGCCAAGGCGCCCGCGCAGCCCGGTGACGCCCCGGCGCCCGCAGAGGAGTCCGGCGGCGGCCTGATGGGCAGCCTGAATGATGTGCTGTTCGGCTCGACCGGCCCTCGGGGAGGCAAGCGCGATGGCGTGGTGCAGACCATGGCCAAGAGCACCGTCCGCTCGATTGCACGCGAGCTCACCCGCGGCTTGCTAGGGTCGTTGCTGGGGTCCAAGGGCCGCCGCTGAAGGCCCTGCTTAATCCTTCGGAAGATTAGTCTCGCCGATTTGTAACGGGGGGTGTTGCGCCGTGGCCGTTTATGCCTATGATTCTGGGCGTTCTATCAAAGGAAAACTAAGGAAACGTGGTGGCTAAGAAACACAAGATAGCGGTGATTCCAGGAGACGGTATTGGCAAAGAGGTCGTGCCGGAAGGGTTGAAGGTGCTGGATGCCGTGGCGACGCGCTTCGGCATCGAATTCCAGTGGGATCATTTCGATTGGAGCTGCGACTATTACGCCCAGCACGGCAAGATGATGCCGGACGATTGGAAGGCGCAGATCGGTCAGCATGAGGCGATTTTCTTCGGTTCGATCGGCTGGCCCGCCACGGTGCCGGATCACGAAGCGCTGTGGGGGTCGCTGTTCAAATTCCGTCGCGAATTTGACCAATACATCAATTTGCGGCCAGTGCGCCTGATGCCCGGCGTGCCGTCGCCGTTGGCGGACCGCAAGCCGGGCGACATTGATTTCTTCATCGTCCGTGAAAACACGGAAGGCGAATACTCCAATAGCGGCGGCCGCCTGTTCGAAGGGACAGAGCGCGAAGTCGTCATTCAGGAAAGCGTATTTACGCGCATTGGCGCGGATCGCGTGCTGAAGTTCGCGTTTGAACTGGCCCAGAAGCGCGGCAAGCACCTGACCGCCGCCACCAAATCCAACGGCATTTCCATTTCGATGCCGTGGTGGGACGAGCGCGTGGCTGATATGGCCGGGAACTATCCGGACGTACGCTGGGACAAATACCACATCGACATCTTGTGCGCGCACTTCGTGCAACATCCTGACTGGTTCGACGTGGTCGTGGCTTCCAACTTGTTCGGCGATATCCTTTCCGATCTGGGTCCGGCCTGCACGGGAACGATTGGCATCGCGCCGTCGGCAAACCTGAATCCCGAGCGCAAGTTCCCGTCACTGTTCGAACCGGTGCACGGTTCGGCGCCGGACATTTATGGCAAGGGCATCGCCAACCCGATCGGGCAGATCTGGAGCGGCGCACTGATGCTTGATTTTCTGGGGTACCCGGAAGCGTCGGCCGCGGTGGTCAAGGCGATCGAAACCGTGTTGGCCGATGGCCCGCGCACCCGGGACATGAAAGGCAACGCGTCGACTGTCGACGTTGGCAACGCGATTGCGTCGCTGATTTCTGCGGGTTAAGCGCATTTAGCGAGTACGGCCAATCTGGCTAGTAGATGGAAAACTCAATCGTTCCTTCTTCCGCCGCCGCCCATGTGGGCGGCGGCCGGGCTGACCGATTCGTGCGCAAGCTGTTCCGCTTGCTGCGATCGCGCACGCAACGTCACAACCAGCATCTGTGGCCTTTCGTGCGCATCTGGCGGGACCGGTCAGGGGCGATTTGCGGTTTCCGGGCCTTTGGCCGCTCGCTGCCCATCACCCCGCTGGCGCAAGGGTACGACCCCGCCGATGAAACCGTGCATCTGATCCTGAGCGGCCCTTCGGTCGCTCAGATTCCCTACGATCAGCTGGATATTCGTGCGGCGATGGGCGTCAATGGCGCCATTGCGCTGGCGCGCAAGTTCGACCTGAAGTTCAAGTATTACTGCATCATCGACCAGAATTTCGTGCGGGAGCGCATCGATCTCGTGCGCGAAATCGTCAGCCGCGACCTGACGCTGTACGTGTTCCCGGAAGTGCTGCGCTACATCATGCAAGGCATTCCCCAGGATCAGATCCGCTGCCGCATCTGCGTCATCGAACTGATCTCCGAGCGCGCCTATCAGCGTACCGCCGCGCCCGCTGTGCTCAAGCGGATTGCCGCCGCCACGCCTGACGTGCAGCTGCTGGATGCCAAGCAAGGCCTGGGTTACAGCTTTGACGCCTCACTGGGCGTGTTTGACGCCGACACGGTCGCCTATGCCGCGTTGCAGGTGCTGATGTCCAGCGGCGCGCGCCAGGTGTACGTGCATGGGCTGGACCTGACCGTGCAGCATGGCTTGCGCTTCTACGACGAAGGCGCGAACCCGCAGACGAGCCGCCTGGCGCGCAAGTTCGCCCACCTGATTGAACCGTCGTTCCGGTTTGCGTCAGCACAGTGGCGCGCGCGCGGCTTGTCGGTATTCAATTTGTCGCCCGTCAGCGCCTTGTCGGCTGACATCATCGAGCGCATGGATTGGCATGCGCTGCTTAAAGACAGCGTGGTCAATGAAAAGAGCGCCTGACAGGGCGCTCTTTTTTTTGAAGCAATACGTTGTTGCGCTTCAGTGCGCGCCCGCCGCCGCTTCGGCCGCACCGCCACCCGCACCTGCCTTCGTCGACCTCGGGCGAGCAAACCACACCAACCCAGTCAGCATCAGGAAGATGATCGCCGAGGCGTAGAACACGTCCACGGCCGACATCGTGAACGCCTGCGCGTTGACCAGCCCGTCCACCATCGTCAGCGCTTGCTGGTGCGACAGGCCCATGCCGTTTTGCAGCGTGTTCATGGTCTGGTCGAACGCCTGCTGGCCGGGCTTGGCGATCTCGGTCAGTTGGGCGTGGTGCATGGTGGCGCGGTTTTCCCACAGCGTGGTCGCAATCGACGTGCCGAATGCGCCCGCGGTCAGCCGCAGGAAGTTCGACAGGCCCGAGGCCGCCGGGATGCGCCACGGCTCAATGCTGGACAGCGTGATTGATGTCAGCGGCACGAAGAACGCCGCCATGGCCGCGCCCTGAATGATGGTCGGCAGCATCAGCGTGCGCACATCCGTCTGGGTGTTGAAACCCGACCGCATGAAGCAGACCAGCGCGAAGATCAGGAACGCCACCGTGACAATCTGGCGCGGGTCGCGCGTGGCCAGCATCTTGCCCACCAGCGGCGTCAGCAAAATCGCCAACAAGCCCACGGGCGCCGTCACCAGACCGGCGTAGGTGGCGGTGTACCCCATATTGCTTTGCAGCCACAGGGGCAGCAGCACCACGTTTCCGAAGAACACGCCGTAGGCCACCGCCAAGGTCAGCGCGCCCACCGTGAAGTTACGTATCTTGAACAGGCGCAAGTCCACAACGGGGTGGGCATCGGTCAGCTCCCAGATCAGGAAGAAGACGAAGGCCACAAAAGCGGTGGCGGCCAGCGCGATGATGGTCGGGCTGGCAAACCAGTCCAGCTCTTTGCCCTTGTCGAGCATGATCTGCAAGGCGCCCACCCACACCACCAGCAACACCAGGCCCAGCTTGTCGATGGGCAGCTTGCGGGTGACCGATTCGCGGTTGCCGTAGATGCGCCAGCTGATCCAGGCCGCCAGCAGGCCGACCGGCACGTTGATGTAGAAGATCCACGGCCAGGTGTAGTTGTCGGAAATCCAGCCGCCCAGCAAGGGCCCGGCCACGGGCGCGACCAGTGTGGTCATGGACCAGACCGCCAGCGCCATGCCCGCCTTGGACTTCGGGAAGCTGGCCAGCATCAGCGTTTGCGACAGCGGGATCATCGGGCCGGCAACCGCGCCCTGCAGCACGCGGAAGGCGATCAGCGCTTCCAGTGACGGCGAAAAGCCGCACAGCCACGAGGCCAGCACGAACAGCAGGGTCGAGATCAGGAACAGCCGGACCTGCCCAAAGCGCTGCGTCAGCCAGCCGGTCAACGGCACGGTAATGGCGTTGGCGACGGCGAACGACGTGATCACCCAGGTGCCTTGGCTGGAACTGACGCCAAGATCGCCCGAAATGGTGGGAATGGACACGTTCGCGATCGAGGTGTCCAGCACGTTCATGAACACCGCCGTGGACAGGGCGATGGACCCGATGATGCGGGTCGCGCCTTCCAGCGGCGGATAAGTGCCCGGCGGGCGGGCGGGTTCGGCGGGGGGCGCGCCTGCGCCCGCGGGCTGGGCGGTCGTGCTCATGATGCCAGGTTGTCTTCGATGATCTTGTTGATCATGGTGTCGACCTCGCCGTGGGCCGGGTCGAAGGCGCGCGTCGACCATGCCGGCTCATTGCGCACGGCTTGCGTCAGCGGCTCGCCTTCCTGTTTGCCTACGTCGACTTCCACGTCCATCGACAGGCCCACGCGCAGCGGGTGCGACTTCAGGTCTTCGGGGTCCAGCGTGATGCGCACGGGCACGCGCTGCACCACCTTGATCCAGTTGCCGGTGGCGTTCTGCGCAGGCAGCAGGGCGAAGGCGCTGCCGGTGCCGGCGTCCAGGCCGGAGATCTTGCCGTGATAGGTTACCGAGCTGCCGTACAGGTCGGCCACCATCGTCACCGGCTGGCCGATGCGCATCTTGCGCAGCTGGCCTTCCTTAAAGTTGGCTTCCACCCACACCTGATCCAGCGGCACCACCGTCATCAGCGCATTGCCGGGGGCGACGCGCTGGCCCACTTGCGCGCTGCGGCGGGCGATGACACCGCTTACCGGCGCGGGCAGTACCGTGCGCGACTGCGCCAGCCACGCGTTGCGCAGGCCGGCCGCGGCTTGCAGCACATCCGGGTGATTGGCCACCGTCGTGCCTTGCGTCAGCGCCTGGTTGGTCGCCAGCTTGGCGCGCGAGGCGGCCAGGGCGGCTTTGGCTTGCGCCAGACCCGATTGCGCGGACTTCAAAGCGGCTTCGGCGTGGAGGATTTCTTCACCACTGACGCCGCCGGATTTCGCCAATTGCTGGCGGCGGCTGACGTCGCTTTGCGCGCGGGTCAGTTCGGCCTGGGCGCGCAGGATGTCGGCGTTGCGCAGGTCGACATCGGCGGCCAGCGCGTCGTTCTGGACGTAATACGTACGAACCTGGCGCACCATCTGCGCCAGTTTGGCCTGGGCCTGTTGCAACGCGATGTCGGTGTCGGCGGAGTCCAGGCGCACCAGCGGCTGGCCGGCGGTGACGGTTTCGGTGTCGTCGGCTTCGATGGCGACAACGGTGCCCGGCACTTGCGGCGTGATCTGCACAAGGTTGCCGTGCACGTAGGCGTCGTCGGTGCTTTCAAAGTGGGCGCCAAACAGGAGCCACCAGATGCCGTAGGCGATGGCGACCAGAATGAAGACGCCGGTCGCCAGCAGCAGCAGGCGTTTGCGGGCGGGGTTGGTGGTAGGGGTGGCAGCGTTCATGACGTCTGAATCCGGGGAGCGTTCAATGAATGGGGTTCGTGGCGGGGGCGTAGCCGCCGCCCAGCGCGTTGGCCAGGTTGGCGTCGAGCTGATAGGCGCGGATGCGCAGGTCGGTATCCAGGCGGGCTTGGGTCAGCACGCCGGTTTGCGCGATGAGCACCGTGATGTAGTTGCCTAGACCAGCCTTGTAGCGGTTGACCGCCAGGTCGTAGGCGGCCTCGATAGCCTCGCGGGCCTGGCGCTGTTGGGCGCGTTCCTGATCCAGCAAACGCAGGCCGTCCAGCGCGTCGGCCACTTGATGCACGGCGTCCAGCACCGCCTGGTTGTAGTCAGACACGGCCAGGTCGGCGTCGGCGCGGCGGCCTGCCAGATTGGCGTTGAGCTCACCGCCATGGAAGATCGGCAACGTGATGGCCGGGCCGAAACCCGCGGTGCGCGCGGCGGCGCCCAGCAGATTGCCCGTGCCCAAGGCCTGGAAGCCGGCGAACGCGGTCAGGTTTACGTTGGGATAGAACTCGGCCTTGGCGGTGTCGATGGCGCTCCGGGCCGCTTCGGCGCGCCAGCGCGAGGCGACGACGTCGGGGCGGTGGCCAGCAGGTCCAGCGGAATCTCGGTGGGCACCACGCCAGCGGGGGCGGTCAGGTCCACGGCAACCAGCGATTGGCCCCGTTGCGGGCCTGCGCCTGTCAGCGCGGCGACCTGGTTGCGCAATTGCGCCAGCGTCGTCTCGGTCTGGGTCAGTTCCACCCGGCCGGCAGCCAGCGACGATTCCGCCTGCTTCACTTCCACCTGCGTATCCAGGCCGGCGCCGTAACGCCCTTGCGTCAGCGACAGCACGTCGGCGCGCTGCGCGATCACGCGCTTGAGCACGTCGCGCTGGGCGAAGGCATTTTGCAGGTTGAGGTAGGCGCGGACGGTGGCGCTGGCGAGCATGTTGCGGGCGGCTTGCGCATCGGCGGTAGCGGCTTCGCGTTCGGACACCGCCGATTGCAGGCGCGACCGGTTCTTGCCCCAGAAATCCAGCTCGTAGCTGAAATCCAGCGCCAGCCGGTTGTCGCTGACGACGGAGCCGCCCAGCGGCGCGGGGTAGATGTAGTCCGAGGAAAGGTGTTCGCGGGTCAATGTGTAATCGGCATCGACGCGCGGCATCAGCGGGGCGCGTGCGGTGCTGACGGCGGCGTTGGCCTTGGCCAGGCGGGCCTGTGCAGCGCTCATCGACGGGCTGTTGGCCAGCGCTTCGTCCATCAGCGCATTGAGCTGGCTATCGCCGTAGCGCTGCCACCATTGTGTCTCGGGCCAGGCCGTGTCGTGGCCCGTCAGCCCCAGCTTGGCCGCATCCAGCGCGGCGACGGGCTCGGACCCGGGCTCCATCAGTGCGCAACCGCTCAGGGCCAGCACCAATACGGTAGAAAGAAGGCGTTTCATCCTGACTGTTTGCTGAAAGTAATTGATTAATCTGTATTTGCCTAGGCAAATATTATGCCAAATAAAACCCCCAGGCATGGGGGAAGGGCAGACGGGAAGATCGTCGTCAGCGTTCGGGAGCCGAGCCGGAAGCGGAACCGTTGGCGATCATGCGGCGCATGAAATGCATCAGCTGGGTGACTTCGTCCGCCGTGAAACCACGCAGATGGTGGTTGAGCGAACGGGCGATATTGGGGGGAATTTCACGGGCCATGGCTTCGCCGAGTTCGGTCAGTTCGATCTTGACGACACGGCGGTCCAGCTGGCTGCGATTCCGGCGCAGCAGGCCCTTGGCCTCAAGGCGATCCAGCGCGCGCGTCATGGCGCCGGTATCCATGTCGTTCAACCGCGCCAGCTCGGCGGGCGTGTCGGCACGGCCCAGATAGACCATGGCCAGCGGCCGCCACTGCATGGCGGTCAGGCCAAGCGGGGCCATTTCCTGGTCCAGCATACGGGTCAGGGAGTGATAGGCCAGCTTGATCAAATAACCAGCGTTGTCTTCCGCCATGCAGCGGTTATCACTGCGGTAATGGACGGGAGTTTCTGACGACGGCGGGGAAGTTTCGGCATTCATGCGCCGAATTTTACTGCCTAGTCAGTTATTGTCAAGGCTGTGATTTCGCGATGGCTTCCGCATCGGCGTCGGCCGTTGGACTCTTGCGCAAGCCCGACATCACGATGGCGGCCACGATCAGCACAGCGCCTGCCATCATGCGCGGCGAGGGCTGCTGGCTGAACAACATCCAGGCAAAGGCGATGGCGTAGACCGGTTCCAGCGCGATCACCAGCCCGGCGCTACGCGCATTCAACTGCGTCAGGCTGGAGACAAACAGGTAGTGCGACAGGCCTGTGCAGAACACGCCCAGCAAGGCCAGCCAGAACCAATCCACCGCCGGCAGGGCGGGCAACTGGCCCACGGCGAACGGCACCATGACTAGCGCCACCACCACGTTCTGCCAGCAAGCGACCTGCATCGGGTCCATACCCGAGGCCGAGCGGCGGTTGCTCAATGCCAATAACGCGAAGGTCAGCCCGGACAGCAGGCCCCAGGCCAGGCCGATAGTGCCCTGATCCGCGAAGTCGAACGATGGCGTAACCAGCACCAGACCCGCGGTGACCAGTCCCAACAGCATCCATTCCACCGCGCGGATGCGTTCCCGGAACAGCAGGCCCTCGAATAGCGTGATGAAGGCCGGGAAGCTGGCAAAGCCCAGCGTGGCGATCGCGATGCCGCCGACTTTGACCGAAATGAAGAAGGTGACCCAGTGTGCCGCGAGCAGCGCGCCGGCGATCACCAGCACGAACAGTTGCGCGGGCGTCAGCACACCCATCAGGGGCTGGCGGCGCAGGCGGGCGAATACCCCCAGCGCCATCACCGCGAAGACGGCCCGGCCCAGTGTGATGACGGCGGCGCTGGCTTGTATCAACTCCCCGAAAACGCCGGTCAGGCCGAACAGCACGGCGGCAATATGGATAGAGGTCAGAGCGCGTTGTCGGGTCATGCGAGGGGGCAATGGATGCCAAAAAGCGTAGGTTGAGCGTGCAAATCGGATTGCACTGAATTTAAAATCATCGCATGAATCGTATTGCCAAGCTTTTGCCGCTCTCGCTCCCGTCCGGCCGCGCGGCCGGAATTCTCATGGCGACGCTTGGCGCGGTGCTGTTTTCAGCCAAAGCGATCGTCGTCAAGTTCACCTATCGCTACGGCATCGACGCGGTGACGCTCATCGCCTTTCGCATGCTGTTCGCCATGCCGTTCTTCGCCGCCGTGGCCTGGCATCAGTCGCGCCGGGCCGCGCGCGGCGAAATCGTGGTGATGACCACCAAGGAACGCGCCCAGGTCATCGTGCTGGGCCTGCTGGGCTATTACCTGTCGAGCTTTCTGGACTTTCTGGGGCTGCGCTACATCACGGCCAGCCTGGAACGGCTGATCCTGTTCCTGTCGCCGTCACTTGTCGTGCTGCTGTCCGCGTTCTGGTTCAAGCGCCCGGTTGAACGCCGCCAATGGATGGCCATGGTGCTGTCTTATGCGGGCGTGGTGCTGGTGTTTGCCCACGATTTGTCCTTTGGCGGGGGCGGCGAGGTGCTGTTAGGGTCTTTGTTCGTTTTTGGTTCGGCGGCAAGCTATTCTGTGTACCTGATTTGTTCTGGCGAACTGATCAAGCGGGTCGGGCCGACGCGG
>Ga0256907_1000205_pt1 | contig 18192 bp, 32 predicted proteins | sample MC6MC0745MT_FD_186329 | JGI IMG/M metagenome (GOLD analysis project Ga0256907, IMG submission 186329) | Metatranscriptome of enriched soil aggregate microbial communities from Iowa State University, Ames, United States - MC6-MC0745-MT... | ecosystem: Environmental > Terrestrial > Soil >... | reverse complement strand
GCTAGAGTATCTGCTTCACGCAGTAACTCTAGTTTGTCAAACATATCTTTTCCTACTTGTTTCATAAGCTTGTCACGATTAGCTCTTTCATCAAGTAAGTACATATGAAACTGAATCAGAGTTGTTGCTTGATGTATAAATGCGGTATTAAATCCTAGTCGTTTAAGGACATGTACTGCTAGTTGAGCAGAGACATGTTCATGACCAATGAAGTTTGCATATCTAGATGGCTCACCTTTACGATTCTTAAAGTTCTTACAGAAATGCTTACCTGTATCATGAAGCATCGCAACCCACAACATAAGCTCTTTATCTTGACCATGATAGTTATTGAATACATAGTCGTAAACGTGATATGTATGACGACTTACAGAGAATGCGTGATACTTTGAATCTTGTGCCATATCTAAGATATATATGAATACTTCTGGAATAACTCTTGCAAGTTCCTCCATGATTCTGTATCCCATGTTATTTAACATGACTTGCTTAGTTATGTATTCTCTTTGAGCTTCTGGGAAGCTCTTATCTACAAAGCTGTAATCAAACTCAATCTCATCCCAACCTTCACTAAAGATAGGTACTTGAAGATTCTTGTACATCTTTTTAATCACATCATATGGTACAGTTCTTTCTCTCACATGATTGAATGTCACTGCTGTTTTGAATGGAGTTGTCATGTAAACAACTTTCTTATGTATGCCTTTCGGTAATTGTTGCAGTAATCCTTTTCGCTTTTTACGACTGATATTAGTAGCATCATAGATTACGCTTTGCCCATCTTTTAACGCTTCTTTTGTACGTTTCGCCATTTCTTGGAAAATCATTGCAGGGTCGTCTTGGTCATTAACATCTCCATGAATCTCTTGTCGAAGATTGTCAGACGATAACCAAAGTGCATCATCCCCATTTTCATTTGCATATGTGGACTTCCCAGATGCAGGAAGACCCACTAGCATTGTAAATGTTGGTTTAAAGATTTCGATTTCCATTTAATCACTCCTATGTATGTATTATATCATTATTTTTTGTTTTTGTGCAAGCATTTTTTTATTCTTCTGTTGTAGACTCTTCTTCCTCCATATCTAAAACATCGTCTGCTTTGATAATTCCCTCCAAAAGTTTGAAGTTGAATGACTTCTGTTTGAATGCAGAGAATTTCTCTCTGTTCTCAATACGTACAATTACACCTTCACGCAAATGTGTTTTACCGATTGGGTCTGCACCATCTACATGAGCGTTTACACGTTCCATCAAGTCATCAGCAGTTGTAAACTTAAATGAATCTAACTCTGGGCAAATCTTAACTCCCATTTGCTCACAACGAAGTTTAACTAAGTGCCAAGGGTACTCAACAACCTGTCCATCTTCGTTCGTCATTGTCATGCGGTACACATAGATATCGCTTTGACCTACTCTACAACCGTATGTAAATCGTGTCTTATCGCCATATGTTTTGATAAACTCTTTATCTTTCGTTTTCTTATTATCACATTCTGGCATAATAAGTGTATCTTGGTTTACATATCCTACGACTTCATAGAATACTTCTTCACCTTTATGTAATTTACCGTCAAAGAAATCATGCCACTGCTTTCTAAACTCGTTGCTACCGTAGTAACCGCCACCAAATTGAGTAGTGTTTAAAGTTACACGTCTAGTACCTGTTACATAATCCCAAACCTTTGTTGGCTTAGTCTTGATGCCAATTTTGTTTAAGAATTTAGCAAACTTTGATTTATGCTCTTTAACTGTATGAGCAGTACGTTGAGATGTACCATGAAGTTTTAAAGAGATTACACAGTCATCTCCTTCTTTGAAGCTACGAGTATTGTAAGCTAGTTGAGCTGTATCAATATGTTGTTCAAAGAATGGGTAGTTAATTACATCTTCTTTCTTTTGCTTCTCTTTGTTCTTGCCTTGTGGCATATCTTTTCGTGGTTTAGACTTTGGCACATACTTCTCACAGATTACCACACCTTTTAAGATATCAATTGTGTCACCCTCTTTAAGAGTATCAACTTTGACAAACTTTGCAAGAGATGTGATTGGCATGAATAAACCATCTGATTTCTCTCCACGTAAACGGATTGTAGTTACATGACGCTTTTCGTCATCTAAGTAACCGCCTTGTGTACGAAGTAATTTGTTTGCTTCCGCATATTCCAGACCTAATTTACCGTCTGTAGGGAAGTAAACACCTAAGTCTCCTTCTTTTACATCTAAGCTAACAATTACATCGTTACCGAATAGTTCTGCAACTTGTAATCTATCTGCATTAGAATGCTTTCGTAGTTTTTTAACAGTTGTAATATAAGCTTGGTAAGCCATTTAACAACACTCCTTAATGTTTTTTATTTGTTTGTTTCAACCTTATGAATTTATTATATCATTATCTTTTGCTATTGTCTACAAAAAAAGAAAAGTTTTTTATTTTTCTTTTTTATTTTCTCTATCTTACGAAAATTAACCAACATAGACCGATGGAAAATAGAGCTATTAGTGCACCGTATCCTAAGAAACATATTATAAAAAACATTACTTTAAGATACTCTTGCCACAACTCACGCATGACAATCACCTCCCATATTTTTCTTCATTGTAGCAAAAATTGGATTAGAAGTCAATACTCTAATCCAACAATTTTGATAAATCTACGACACCATATCCTAAGTTATAGCTGTGGTCATGATTACCCATATCCATAATTTTCTCTTTTACTTGTGCAGGTGTTAACTCAATACCTTGATTACGGTTATGAGAAATAAGCAATGCGATTGCTCCTGCTACTAATGGTGAAGCCATAGATGTTCCAGACATCCTAGCATACTTGCCATCTTTAAATGTACTTAATACATCAATTGCAGGAGCAGAGATATCTACTTGCGGTGCTCTATTAGAGAATGGACAATGATTTAAATCTTTGTCAACTCCACCTACTGCAAATACTTCATCCATAAATGCAGGATAATCCACTTCTGGCAATCCCATATTTCCTACTGCACATACAACCTTAATACCTTGTGCATGAGCTTCTTCTAATCGTTCTTGAAGTCGTACTGGAAGACCTCCACGAACGCCTAGACTCATACATAACACATCTACTTTGAAGTTGATAGCTAGTGTGATTCCATCCATAACACTTGCCATACTGCCTTCGCCTTTTTCATTCAACACTTTTGCAATATACAAATCAACATTAGGTGCAACGCCTGTCTTTGTGCCTGCAATCAATCCTGCAACATGAGTTCCATGACCATACTCATCTGTGATATCATTTGTCTTTTCAAACATATTTATACCGTACTTAACTTTTCCTTTTAGGTCTGGATGGTTCTCATCCATTCCAGTATCAATAACCATAACTTTAACGCCTTCGCCTTTTGTTTTCTTCCAAGCTTCTTTGACGTTAATAGCTTTCAAACTCCAATCAAGACCTCTGGGTAATTTATCCAATACTTCAATATTCTTAGTTTCATTTTGTGTCATCATATGTTGCACACTCCTATTTGCTTTCTTTGATTGTTACAGTTCCTTCCATAACTCCCATTGTACTGTCTTCTTTAAACTTGTAAGTCTCAACTTTATCTTGGTCTGTCATTGGACGTGTAAGATACCAAAGGCTATCTTGTTTCCAAGTTGCATTGACTAACTTTTCTCCTTTTGGCAGATTGACTGTATAATCTCCACCGAGATTCTTTGCACTCCACTGACATCCAGAAAGACCTACTAAACCTGCAATTGCTGTTAATCCGATTAAAAACTTTTTCATCATAATCACTCCTTATCAGTATCTAGCGGTGCTAGTAATTTAAATTCACTCTTTAAACTATTGTAAATTGGTTGGAAGAATTTTTTAATTGCATCCCAATCCTTCATCGCCATCACAGTTCCTAAATAATGGTTTGCACAAGCATAATCTACGATTCTACCATGTTTTGCAATTTGAATCCCAAACATCAAGATTCTGATTGAATGAAACATGCTCTTCTTGCCGATATAATCTTCGCCAATCGCTAATTTCTTTTTACATTTAACAAAACTGTTAGAAGAAATCCCAGAGATATTTCTACGTAACGCTTCTAGATTTGGTTCGAAATGTTCACGATATTTACTATCTTCTTTTTGGAAGATGCATTCTAGGTAACTAATATGTTGCTCTTTAATCTTCTTAATAAACAGTGCTTCACTTACTACGTGAATAGAGATATCATCACGCTCAAACGTATAATCAAGTTCTAGGTCTTGACTGTCTGCAACAGCCATGAAATCATAATCTGAATCCGCATTGTCAGTTCCGTAGACTCTAGAGCCATACGGATAGATTGCCAATAGTTTTTCGTTAATGTTCCTTTTTGTTTCCCACATGTTATCACTCCTATAGTTGACCCATTGCGTAGTCATAATGTTCTTTTAATTTGATGAAGTCTTTCTCATTTCCTCCCATATCTGGGTGATGCTTTTTAGCTAATTTTCTGTAAGCTTTTTTGACATCATCTTTCGTTGCACCTCTTGATAGACCTAAGAATTTCAATGCGGAATCAAGTCGAGATGTGTAAGATTGCTGTTGAGTCTGACGATTGAATCCATGACTATATTGTTGTCTTTGCCCTTCAAAGAAATCTCTGTAAATTCTCTCCCACTCTTCGTCCATTCTTCTCTTATAATCTTCTCCCATCTTTCTTCTTCTTTCTTCCTGCTGTCTAGCCTGCTCTGCATTTCTTCTTTCCCATTCTCTCTGTATCCTCTCACGCTCTGCACGCTGTTTTCTCATGTATTCGTCATGCTTACGCTGTTCAGCTTCACGCTTTGCTTGCCTACGCTTTTCTTCTTGCTCCCATTGCATCTCTCGACCTTCTCTTCCTACGTTATGTACAATTGTTAGGTTCGCTAGGATTATAGGTATCCAGATAAACATTGAAATTGTTAATATTGGAGATGTTAAGAAGAAGCTTGAAAAGATATGTATAATGAAGAATACCATAGGTGTAAATGATGCAACGAAACTCTCATTAGCATCCATTGCAATATCGTATTTCTTAGCACTCCCATTATACAGATGGTAATAAAATCTAAACATCGAAAAATATTTCTTCATGTTAATCACTCCTTTATGTTTGTAAATCAATTATATCATTATCATTTATGTTTGTCTAGTCATTAATTTCAAATAATCCATCTTCAATTTCGTCTAATCCTTGGTTAATAAGTTCCATTACTTTCTCTTTGTCTTCTGGGTCTAGAGTTTCTAGAATCTCATCCCAATCTAAACCTTTAACGAAATTAAAACCATTCTCAATCTTTTTTAATCCGTCTGCAATAACATCATGTGCTTCTCCTAAAATATCAATAGCAGTACCATAAATTTTCATTTAAATATCTCCCTATTTATTAGATTTTTTCAAAGCCCTACGTTTCTTCCAACTGTTCCACTTATCTGTGATTCCTTCATAAAAACTCTTCGCCATCAGTAGCGGATAGAAAAATATGATTGGAATCGCATAGTATAAAGCCAAGAATCCCCAAGGGTCTGTGAATAATATTACTAAGAATAATATAACACCTATCAACAGGTATATGCCTGCTCCTACTAACCAAGTCATTTATGTTCCTCCTTTATAATTGGGTGACCTAACAGCGTACTACACTTACAATTGTTCGTGCTTGGGTTTTACCATATGTATGATGCAGGGTTACTGGTTTGCCACCACGCCTACTCTTAACCCTTTTTCGGCAGGATGCCAAGCTCTTTTGCTTTTGCTTCTAGTTCCTTAATTTCAACTTCTCGTTTGAGCCATAAGTAATAATCATTCTTTTCTTTCTCTATTTCGTTCTCTTTACGCTTACGCTCATTTTCTTCTGACCTCTTTCTTTCTTCTTCCATCTTTGCATCAACACACTTTTGACAATAGTGAATGTCTAAGTTGCCACCAATAGTCACGACTACTTCTGTCCATACGACTCTAGCATCTCCACAAGTGCACTTTTTGCTGAATCCAAACATTATTCCACCTCTGGTGTAGGCGGTTTCGGTGTTAATGCATCAATTCGTGCGATGACTTCTTGCCACTCTCTGATATCTCCAAATGCAACTTCCATTTCCCATTCTAGGCGATTGATTTCTTTTTGTTTTTCTGCAATCTCATTTTGATAATGAGTTACAAGCTCTTCGTTATCTTTCATTTTCATTACCGCATAATCACGAAGACCTCCATCAATTTCTTCTTTTAACTTCTCATCTGTCCAATCTTTAAACATATTAACACTCCTTTAGTATTCTACGACTCTTAGACTTAATCCTTCTTTTTTAGCTAAATCTATCATGTGTTTAGTTCCTTTACTTTTACCATCCCAAAACGCTACACATGCATCAGCATATTTTGCCATTTCCCAATTGCGTATGAAACCTGCTTGCTTACCAAGACCATCCCAATCTGGAATGAATCTTTTAATCTTGCAACCATGTTCTCTTGCAAATCTTTCTCCTAGAGAATCAGCACCTCTAGCTCCACCAGAAACAATTTCAACTTCTGTTAAATCGTATTTTGATAAAAGGTGGAGCAGTTTGAATTTCAACAATCTATAGCTATCAAAATCTCTGCTCCCTGCAATAATTAATTTCAATCAATTACCTCAACATCATAAACCTTTAAGTTCTCAAATAATACATCTTTGTCGGCAGATTTGAATTTGATTGTTGCAGTTTCATATTGTTTTAACTTTGCTACTTCTTGTTGTATATTCCAAAGGTAATGAGCATCATATTTATCTTCATCTAAAAATTCATAGATGTGATAGAATAGTTTCTCTCCATCATCGCCTTGTGGCACATGAGATTCTAAGTATTTATCTGAAACGTAATCGACTTCAATAGTTGCCATTGTTTCAGAGTGCTTGCCATCAAGCTCATAGATATATGTAGTAAAATCAAAACCATCTTTAATTTCTTCCCAAACATCTACAGGTAAGAATACCTCTTCATAATATGTAGCTTCACTGTAATATGCTTCAACATCAATTGATAATTGTACGTAACTCATTTTATCTTCTCCTTTTCATCGTCAATCCATTTAACATCTTCCCAAAATAACTTATAACCGCTTGATGTATAACTTTGATATGCAACTTGACGAATCTTCACAGTCTCTAGCCAACGCCATTCATGGTTTAATTTTTTAGGAAACCATAGAAATTCAGTTGCAATCCTAGTATCGCCAACATGTTTAGGCGTACTTGATATCCATCTCATGTTCTCACTCCTTCATAAAACGGCACTTTTATCTAGTTTAAAACACTATATGTAGTTATTCTTTGTCACCACTATGTCCATATTTTGATTTCCCTATCGAATATCCTATCGCAATACCGATTGAGCAGGCTACAAATCCTTGCACAAACCCTTCTAGAAATTCCATAAGTATCCCTCCCTATTTAGTTATCGTCACGATACCATCTTACTTGATTGATTAAATCAACTGTAAGCTCTGTTTCATTTGTAAGATATGTTCTCTCACCATCAAGCACATAGAAGATTTTCTCTCTCTTGAAACGAAATGCTTTAATTGCATCATCGAATTTCATTGGACGAATATTGTTAAAGAAGTTGTCTAATCTAGTTTGATATGTAGTAGATACAGAGAAGAAGTCTGCAAGAATCTCTCTTGACTTTCTATAAGGAGTCTCCCAATCATCGCCCTCACTAGCATCATAGACAACTGAATACTCTTCATCTCCTAATACAAAACTTGTGCTAGGGATATTATCATTCTCATACGCTCTGAATTGCTCTGCTGTAATATAACCTTTTCCTAAAGCCCAAAACATGAAGTTATACTCATTTATGTAAGAGCTAAAGTAATCTACAAAGTCTTCTCCTGCTTCTTGTTCCCATTCAATAATCGCTTCGCAAATCTCTTCTTTTGTACGCATATTATTCTTCCTCCATCATTTGGTAGGCATCTCCATAACCTTCCCAATTATCTACGCCACAAGCTTCTAAGCAGTTTAAAAACTCTTCACGCTCTTCTAAGTAATCTAGGCGACTCTGTTTGATATAAACGAATTTATCTTCATCTCTATCTTTGATGTTATCATGCAATACTGTCCATTCATCGCCATTGTAACTAGCGATATGCACATGACCACTGCCATTTTCCATATCCCAAGATAGACATCCATCTTGGTCAACTTTTGCAAATCCCACATCACCATCTGGATAATCAACTTTAAACTCTGTTCCCTTTGGATATAAACCCTCTTGGATACCTTTGATTATTTCCCAACGCTTCATTTGATTTCCCCCTTGGTTATAATATATCATTATCTTTTACTTTTGTAAACCCTAAATTTCTTCATAAATTGTTTCTGCAATTATTCTAGCTAATTCTGCATGTTTCTTCTCTGGTGTAAAGTCTTTTATAGCATCGAATAGCTTTCTTGGAAGTTCTAATAACCTATGCATGTTAGCATTCTCCATTTCGTCTTCAACAATCTCCAAAATTATATCTGGGTCTGCAATATCATTAAATGATATTGTTACAAGTCCGTCAAGGTCGTCATATCTTGAATCCGCAAAATAGTAATTATCTTCGTGTATTACTTGTACAATGTGCTCCATTATTTAACACCTTCCACAACATAGAAATTAGTATGCTTTGCAAAATCATAATCAATAAATTCATCGTATAGGTAGCTAATAAAATCACCGTCAATACCATCTTTAAATTCACGAATGCGTACTTCAATGTAATAATCGCTACTGTCAAATACCATTAAAGTTAAGTTATGTTTAACCATGTCTTCATATACTTCTTGTGCATTGAAATACTTTTCGAAATCTTGGGCAGAATAATCTCCACCAGATACATGTAATAGAATTGTTTTATTCACTCTTAAATTCCTCCTTGACTACTTTAAACATAATTACTTTCGACCCTTCACTTACATCACGCAAAGCATCGTTATAATCCTTTTCAGCCTTCTCTAATGTGTCATGGTAAATCTCATCTTCTGACTCATCATCGTAAACCATCCATTTACCTTCTTCTTTTTGTTGGGCTAAAGGTGGTGCTAGATTGCCCCATTGCTGTTCATAGAATTTTACAAATCCTTCCATAATTTCTTTTGCATGTATCAAGCCTTCAAAAAACTCATCACCTTTAGGAGTTTCAAAACCTCTATTTTTCATCTCAATTATTAAATCTATTGTCTCCAAAGATATTCCTAGTGCAAGAGCTTTGATGCTACTTTCATCCATAGTTATTCCTCCTAGTTTTGGTAGATAATTCCTGCAATAATGTTTCTTGTAAACATCTGCTTATCTCTGACATTCTTAATTACATAATCGTAGTCAACTCTGTTTTTCATTTCATCATCATATAATTCAATTCTTGCTACAGCATTCTCAATTGAATCTCCACGAAGTAACATGTTCGCCATGCAATCTTCTTTACTCATATGTAGGAAGATTCCTACTGCATCTGGAAACTTCTCTTTGACTTGTTTATAACCATCGTAATTAACAATTATGTATACGTTTTCCGCTTCATTCATACGTTTCTTAATTTCTCCTACTGAAATCCCATACAAGTGACCATCGTATTCAATATATTCTGCAAATTCACCACTGTCAATCCCTACTTGGAAATAATCTTTATCAATGTAATAATACGTTTCACCATCAACCTCCCCATCTCTCATAGGACGTGTTGTATGAGAAACACATTCTAGTAACGCATGTTTACCAAGATAGTTTTGTACCATTTCCATAATACTAGTTTTTCCTGTTCCGCTAGGTGCGGTAACTAAAATTAATGCCATTAGATTCTACCTCCAATTAAAATATATGAATCTGCTAAAGCCCAAGATAAGAAGTAAATAATAAGTATCGACCATAGTGTTGTAATCCATCTACCTTTGTCTTTGTCGATATATAGCATGTAAGATGCTAGTGCACAAAATATAACTTCTAGAATTATTTTTGTAATCATATCAATCATCCTTTTTACGTTGTAGTTTGCTTAGTAGTGGTTCAAGTAATATTGCCCACGTCTGTGTTCCAATGTCTAGCAACCAGTAGACCTTTCCAGAAAACTTAGCGTTCCAGAATGGCATCATTATGGTTTCTATTTTCATCCTTTCGTCATCTGTTATCTCTTTACGTAAATCTGATTCAAACATTTGGGAAACCATGAATCCTGTGAGCATGAATATCATAAACGTCCATGATAAGAATCCCATAATATACATGTATGCCATTCTGTCACCTCCTAGTGATTATGATGGTCGATTCCCAATGCCCAACCAGTTAGGATTGAGAAGATACCAAAGATAAAGTTTTCTACTACAGGAGTCCAAGCACGAATGTCATAGGCACTGATATCAATCAAGCCCCATGCTCCAATTCCTGCAACAAGCAAGTGAATAACTCCTTCTAAAGTGTTCAACCATGATAAGCTTTTCATTATGTATTTCCCTGTCTTAGTTTCAAGGAAAAAGTGTTTTAAATATTTTTTCATTTTATCACCTCATGTTTATTATACGATTATCTTTTGCTCTTGTCAATAACATTTCCCTCAAATTTATACCATTTAAATAAATATTGCCTAAGAGTGTAACAACGCTTATAACCCCATGTCTTAAATGGCTTGCTAACTCTTGTCTCTTTGATTTCTTGTAGTTTACTAGGTTTAAGCACCGTAAACTCTGGACTATCTGTTAACCATCCATTAACCCATAATACACAAGCATCTTGTGCAAGATAACTTAGTAATTGGTCTTTCTTAAATCTAAATTCATAGTCCATGCTGTTGTTATATTTGACTTCTATCGGCTTGCCATTGATTTTGAAATCAGCATTTGTATTAGCACTATCGACGACTGCACCACTGTTATCTGTACCATTATCCTCAATAACAACTTCCAAACCATGTTTGATGCGTAGATGTTCTGCATACGCATCAATTATGATTCTTTCAATCTTATGTGATTCCTTTATGTCTTTGGCAAACTCATCATCGTTTCGCCAATCCTTCCGATAATCATTATGTAACATTTAAAGCACCTCAACGATTGCGTTTACGAGATTTCTTTGCTTGTTTACGCTTTGACTTATCTTTTGCTTTCTGCTTGTTGTTCTTGAATTTAGGGACACTAACATTGCCCATAAGTTTACTTACAGCTTGAAGGTGCTTCATAACTTCCTCTTCCGTCATTCCTTCTTCTTGTGCAACCTCTTTAACAATGTCTTGCAGTTTCTTTTCGTCATCAATATTCATTGCTTCTCCCCAAACTTTAAGACCTTCTTCCCATTTATCAGCATTAGGGAAGACGTTTTTGCCACCAACTACTAACTCATCTAAGTTTTGCTTTTCCATAATAACACTCCTTTGCTTTAATGTATCCTCATTTTATCATTATCTTTTACGCTTGTCAATAGGCAAAAAAGAAAGAAGAGAAAAATTCTCTTCTTAAATTATTTACCGCTTTGACCTAGTTTAGTAGTTCCACGCTCCGATTCAATTTTTTGTAAATCGTTAAATGAAATTTCTTTAACGATTGGTTCAACTACTAGGTCGATAGTTCCTTGTGCAACTGCTTTTGAGTATGGGTAAAGAATAACATTCTCTTGATACTCAATCTTATCTACTTCACTAGTGATTAATACGTCTTTATGTAAAGGGGTAAGAGCTAGGAAAATCTCATCACGATATCCAGAGTCAATTACACCTGCTAAGACTGATACAGATGGTTTTGCTGTTGACCCACGCTCATGCTTAGTGTTTAAGTAATGAGTTGTAGGTAATGCAGATGCTACACCTGTAGGTACTAAAGTTGTTTTAAATGCAGGTAAGTAGATTTCAAATACGTCTTCTCCATCAACTTCTCTAGGTTCTACGCAAGCGTAGAAGTCCCAACCTGCATCTTCTTTACGCTTAGAAGGAATGATTCCTTCTGGACGTACTTTCGCAAAGAATACTTCTGGATGCATAATAGTATTATACAACTCTTGTACTTTACGATGCAACTCTGCTACATCCATAACTTCTAAACTACCAGATACTAACTTTCCTTTCTTAGCTTTCTCTGGATGGTCTTTGAAGAATTTATCCTTTGCTTTGTACTTCAACTTGTCAATATCCCACATTTTGACAGTCAATTCTTTGTCTTCTACTTTAACTACTGCTTCTAATTTTGCCTTGTCAATAGACAGGATTTTGCCTTCTTTCTTCTCTGCAATAACCCATACTACTTCATCAACTTTGTAAAAACGCTTTGCTTTCTTTTCCATGTTTATAACCCCTTTGGTTTATGTATTTTGTAATATTATTATACTATTATTTTTTGTTTCTGTCAAACGTATGTATTACGAAATCTTACCTGCTTGTTCAAGAATCTCTTTTAGCTTAGAAAGACCTGTACCACTATACATTGTGATTGTCATTTCTTCGATTTCTTCTTTAGTCATTTTCTTTAAATCTTCTGCATCTACATCTTCACTTAATAACAAGAATGTTGGAGCACTCATAATGCCAAGCTTTTGAGCGATTTGAGGATTCATATTCATATTAATCTTCTCATCCTTTTCAAGCTCAACTCCAAAGTATTCCTTTAATGTAGCATCCGCATTTCGACATGGTGCACAGTTTGATTTTTCTAATTTAAATAATTTTGCCATATAATATCTCTCCTAATTTTTATTAGGCAGGAATTACCCTGCCCAATTATTATATCATTATAGTTTGCTTTTGTCAAACATTAATTTAATCTGTCGAAAATAAAATCATCGTCAGTAATCGGTTTAACATTTACAGTCTTAATGTAACCATTCCCCTTTGTAGAGAAGAAATCGTGTGTCTTAGTAGACGTGTTAAGACCGTTTAAAACGATAGGATTAATACGTTTCTCTGGGAATGTATTCTCTAATCCTAAGTTCTGTAAAGCTTTGTTTGCATTGTAGTACAAGAAATCTTTTACTTCATGGTCAAGGTTAATGTCTGCATATACATCTTCTGTATACTTAAACTCATTACCCATTAATAGATACATCAAGTTATAAACTTCGTTCTTAGCTTTCTCTTGTTCCTCTGGTGTAAATCTTGCAAACACTTCTTGTGCTAGTTTTCCAACGTAAACACCATGAATTGACTCATCACGTAAAATTAAGTTAATAATCTCACCAGATGCAACCATACGACCTTTACCGTCTTGTGCACCACCACCGCCTGCAAGATACAGTGGGAAGAAGAAACCAGAATAGAATAAGAATGATTCAAGGAATACAGATGCAACCATTGCCATATACAGACTGTAATCATCTGTAATGTTATCGTAATAGCTTGTGATGATACTGGCTTTGAATTGTAAGTATGGATTCTCTTGCACCCACTCAAACACTTCATCAATCTCTAAACCGTTTAACAGAGTTGTGAAGATTGTAGAATAAGATTTTGCATGAATCTCTTCCATTGTTCCCATGAATGAAAGTACCGCTTTACGCTGATTACCTTTGATAAATTCAGCGATACGTGGCATACCGATGTTACCTTGCTTAGTATCTAATAGAGTCAGACCGCCAAGCACTTTACGATATACTTCTTTCCATTCTGGTGAAAGAGACTTCCACACTTTTGCATCCTTTGTAGGTGTAAATTCTGTATCAATCCAAAACTGACTAATGTTTTGTTCCCAGAATTTCTGTGTAAAGTCATCCTCTTCTTCATTCCAGTTGACTGCATCGTGTAAGACATTTCTCACACCATGCAGTTTTTCAATTTGCTTTCTAAGTTCTTCGTTACTATATTTCAGTTTGTTAAAATCCATCTATGTAGTCCTCCTTAAATTGTACAGCTAATGCAGTCATCAGCGTTTAAGTTTCTAGTTCTTGTATAGTACAGGCTCTTTAAACCTTTCTTGTGAGCGTAGATATACAATCTAGCTAACTCATTTGTTGCAATGTCGCTGTTAACGAATAGCGTACAACTAATGCCTTGGTCGATATGACGTTGCCATGTAGCAATTACATCAACCATATCATACATATCCATATCGTAAGCTGTAGTGTAGTACCAGAATGTATCACGATTCAGATAAGGCATTGGATAGTGCGTAGTAGAATCTCCATATACACGTGTTTCTACATGCTCTGTGATTGGCATTAACCCACTCGTAGATGAATGCACATAACTGATATTTCCTGTAGGAGCAATCGCATTCAGATACGCATGGTATAATCCGTACTTTTGGATATCTTCGATTAATTGTTTCCAATCTTCGATAGAAGGAATCTCAATTCCTCTCAATACCTCTTTAACCTTTTCTGTCACAGGCTCATGGCTATTATGGATGTACTGCTCTAATCCTTTACCTTTTGCATATGTACTCTTATCAAAGTGTTTAAATGTCGTCTTACGTTCTTTAGCAATCTGCATAGAGCGTTCTAAAGAATAAAATCGAATTAACGCACCTAAAACATTTGATAAGTCTATAGACTCTTCACTACCATAAACTATTTCATTCTTAGCAAATAATCCATGTAGATTCATTGCTCCTAGACCAATAGAATGCATGTCATCGTTTGCCTTCTTAACAGATGGTACTTCATCAATTGATGTGTCATCTGCAACTGCTGTTAAAGCATCAATTGCTAGATGAATAGCTTCTTTAGCCATTCCGTTCTCAACTAGTTTCACAAGATTCAATGACCCTAGATTACAAGAGATATCATATCCAAATGTGTCTTCACCTTGATATCCTTGGATGTCAGAAGGTGTTTGAGCTTGGAAGATTTCTGTACAAAGATTTGACATCTTGATACTAGATAAATCTCCTAAGTGATGTAAGCGGTTTGCATTATCACGATACATGAAGTATGGGTAACCAGATGCTAATTGAGTTTTAGCAATTGTAGTTAACATATCACGTGCATCTAGCTTACGCTTTTTAACATCTCTATCATTTACTAATTTATCATACCACTCATTCATGTCTAACTCATCTAAATGCACTCCATATTTTTTGAATACTGAATATGGTTTGAAGACGAAGAATGGCTCATTTTTCTCTGCCAATTCGAAGAATTTGTCTGGGGCGATTACACCGATAGACAACGTTTTTAAACGCTTCTTCTCATCAACGTTGATTTGTTTTGTATCTAAGAAGTCTTCAATATCGTCATGGAAGATGTTTAAATACGCAACACCACTACCATTACGCTGTCCTAATTGGTTGAAGTGAGAGAAAGTATCTTCTAATAGTTTCGCAACACCAACGACACCAGAGGAAGCATTTTCCACACCTTTAATTGCTTCACCACTTGCACGTAGTTTCGATAGGTTAAGACCAACTCCACCACCAAATCGTGATAGCTGTGCAGATGATTGTACAATGTACATGATACCTTCTGTAGTATCTGGGCAATCTAGTAAGAAACATGAAACCATTCGTCCACTACGTTTACGTCCTGCATTTAGGAAAGTAGGTGTAGCAGGTTGATAGTTTTGATTAATTAAGTTCCTCACATGTGCTTTCGCTTTTTCATAATCGCCTTGTGCAAGATACAGAGCATTAACTGCTACTCGGTCTTCGTATCGCTCTAAATACTTCTTACCATCATTTGTCTTTAACGCATAGTTGTTGTAAAACTTGAATGCAGACATAAACGATGGGAATCTAAATTTCTTGCCATAAGCTATGTTAAATACTGTCTTCACTTGCTGATATGTATATTGATTGATAACTTTCTCATCGTAATATTCGTTCTCAATCAAGTAGTCTAACTTCTCTTTTAAGTTATGGAAGAAGACTGTTTCTTCGTTTACGTGACTAATAAAGTAATCACGCACCGCTTCTTTATCTTTTTCAATTTGATAGAATCCGTCTACCAGATTCTTTACCTCATTATTTAGCTCAATGTACTTCGCCAAAAAAAATCACCTTACCCTTAATTTAATGTATCTTCTTGCTGTACAATCCAGTCGCCTTCGGCAACATTTCGTAATACTGCTTCCTCTAAATAGTATGTATAATTGTCTTCTGCATCTAAACCAGAATCATCATTATTCCACTTCTCATCCCACTCGACTTTATACATTCCATCTTCCACTCTTGTTGCGGTGAAAACAACCTTATCATCATTCTCAAAACAATAACCTCTTGGGTGCAACTTAAATTCAAATTTTTCCATTATCCTTCAATCTCCTTCACTCGTTTAATAAATTCTTCAACATCACTCTTAGTACCATCATTCTCAAATTTGAGTAAAAGAGGTACGTTAAACTGCTTAGAAATCTTAACTCCTGCTTCTGCAAACATTGGTATCCAGTTACGATTACCACTAGATGCAACAGCTTTCATATTGAAGAAGTTACCTCTTCTAAGGAATTTAGCTGTGGAGTCTGGGATATTGCCCATGCCTGTTGTGTATGTAACAAGTACAAAAGGCTCTTTTACTATTAACCCTTCTTCGATTTTGACAGCTTCTAAACCCACTTTATTGATGAATCTCTCAACGTTGCCTGTGAAGCTGTCATAGACTAGAATCATTGAATCACCCCTTTCAAGAATTAATTCGAGAGATACAACATCTTGTATCTCTCGGAATGACATACTACTAATTATACCATTATAATTAGCTCTTGTCAAGTAACGTGTTATGTTTCATTTTAGTTTCAAGGAGGTCTGCCACTGCATCAAGCTCTCTATCAACTAAGTCAGAGATTGCATTAAACAGCTCTTCACCAGTCATCTTTTCGAATCGTGGTACTCGCTTGCAGAATCCCTTCCAATCGTTACCGTTCACTGGCACTACAATATGTTCAAAAAACATTTCCTTTGGTCTTAACCAGTAATTACCTTCAATATCTTTGTAGAAGCAAAGGATGCCTTCATATTTCCCATCATCGAATGCGTAATGAGAGCCACCAGTTGCCTTATCATGGACTAATAGGACAGTTATCATTTCTTCTGTTTCGGTATGTTTTGCGACTTCAAATACTTCAACTTTGACATTTTTATCTGGTGTGAATTTGGTTGCATACCCGACCATAAGGTATAGACCACCTTTATAATGTCTATAAATCATTTTTACCCCTCCTAATTTAGTAATATACAGGGACTATCAAGCGATACTCCCTGTATAAAACCAGTCTTTTATCTATTATTTCTTAGCATCTACAATCGCTTGACCTGTTTGGACTTCAACCCAACCATGTTGTAAGCGTGCTTCCGCTTCGATTTTTTGGATTAACTGTGGTGTAATTGATTCTTGAATTTTTTTGTTTGCATCCGCTTCGGCTTGTGCATCAATCATTTTCTTCTGTGCATTACCTTGTGCTTCAATCTTTTGTTTTTCAGCAGTGATTTCAGCTTTTTGTTTTTCAACTTCTAAAGCTTTAACCTCTTGCTGTTTGTTTACTACTTGTTGGATAGCTTCTTTAGTCTGTGCATCGTATTCTGGTGTGCCTAATACTACAGATGTAACAGTGAATCCTTTCTTGCCAACTTTCTTAGTGAAGGCTTCCATAATCTTAGTTTGAATCTCTGCACGATTAGAGTTAAGTTCTAAGATTGTGTACTTAGATGCTACTTCCGATGCCACACCCACCATACTGTTACGTAAGTATCCTTTCTCTAAAGCTTCTGGTTTCTGTCCACGCCACTCACGATAAATGTCATCAACCTTCTGTGGGTCGTTATGGTAGTCAAACACGATTGGAATTGTAATAGTCTTCGTATCTGCTGTCGGTAATGATAGATTGTATTTTACTGTCTCTACTGAAATTGGGTACTCTGTAATCTTCGCAAATGGTGATACGAAGTTTAATCCTTCTGTTAATACTTCACTTTGTACTCCACCTTGCGTGCGGTCAAATACTACCCCTGCATGTCCTTGGCTTACAACCTCTGTAAAGTTTAACCATGCTGTCAACCCAACCACTCCAACTACTCCTGCAATAATTCCTCTTTTAGCTACTCGATTCAACATAATATCATTCTCCCTTTTTTATAATTTTTGTTTTTTATGTAAGAGTGTCATAGACACGTGTTACCTATTTTTTGATAAACTTACCAGAAACCCACCAACCAACTGCTGAAAGTAATATTAGCATTGTAACGTAGTACATTTGAGAATCACATCCTTTAAGTTTCTCTCTCAACCTTATGTACTTATTATATCATTATTTTTTGTGCTTG
>Ga0256907_1000189_pt1 | contig 19119 bp, 9 predicted proteins | sample MC6MC0745MT_FD_186329 | JGI IMG/M metagenome (GOLD analysis project Ga0256907, IMG submission 186329) | Metatranscriptome of enriched soil aggregate microbial communities from Iowa State University, Ames, United States - MC6-MC0745-MT... | ecosystem: Environmental > Terrestrial > Soil >... | reverse complement strand
ACTGGTGATGAGGAAGAAGATAAGAAGAAGGAAGAGGCTAAGAAAAAAGAGGTTAAAAAGAAAGAAGCCGAACCTCTACCTAAAACTGAAAAAGACACTGCCAAGCCAATACCAGAAGCTAAGAAGGATGAGGGAACCGATAGCACTAAGAAAGAGCTAGAGGTGGACAGTATTAAAGTCAAGGATAAGTCTGTACAGGAATACCTAACTAAGGAGAAGGATGGAGTTAAATCTACTCCTGGCTCTAAAGCATCCTCTAAAGAGGACGTAGACACTAACATCAAGTTAGTTAAAATAGAGCACACTGTTAGGGTTGAATGGACAGGCAACAACTTATCTCCAGACAATGAATACAAGGTTTCAGGTAGTATCTCTAACTACTTCTCTACTGCAACTGATATCCTCATGGGTAAAGGTGGTAATGGAGGGGCAACTGCATTTGGAGGTATGAATCTATCCAGAGACCAGAGCCGAGAATAGGGAGGTTATATCATGGTAGTTCAACGATATAAACCTAATGCCGAGGTCACTTTCTTTACTGAAGAGGGTCAGCTAGTAGCAAGAGGTGTAGCTGACCCTAATAGTAAGGTAGACAATGACATTGTGGCGGTCTACACTAATAGAGATATAGGGGAAGATGCTCCTGTATTCAATATAACCCTCACTAACCGAAAGCCTTGGCATAGGTGGATTACTGCAAATGATATGTTAATTATCAAAATGTGCAGACCACCTGAAGCCTTGGCTGAAGTTATGTTTGGACTAGTAGATTTTGCAGGCAAGACTGTAGACGCTAACAACGATGCACCGTCTCGTACTATCTCAGTAAAGGGCAGAGGGTTTGCTAAAGCATTCATACAGTTTGATATTGGTATCGTGCCTGAAGCACAGTTCAATATCGAAAAACTAGGTTGGGTTCAGACTCTTGGTATTACACTAGACCAAGCAACCCCAGACCAGCTAGCAAAAGCAGCATACGATAAGATAGCCAAGCCTTTCATAAACTACAAGTGGAAAGGCTCTAAAGCTTTATTCGACATACTGAAAACTAAGTTTAGTGCAAGAAAAGATATGAAATTACTAGACACGTCTGGTTTAATGGCATGGCAAGGCAGTTTGCTAGGTATGTACAATGCTATAGCAGAAAAGCCTTTCCATGAGATATTCTACGAGGTAGAGAATGGCTCCCCTACTATGGTCATTAGAGAGACTCCTTTCAATAAGGACAAGTGGGATAAGTTGCCTTCTGTAGAAATTGGAGACCAAGACGTAGTGACGGACGATACAGGCAGAGGAGACCTAGAGACTTACACAATGTTCTCTGTAAGTGCCAAGACGTTAATGGCTCCAGATGATATGTTTAAGACCTTTGGGGTTCGTCCATACTGGTATCCACCCTATAAGAATAAATATGGCATCAGACGCTTGACAGTAGAGACTTCTTACCTAGCGGTAAATGGTACTCCTACTGGAGGGGGAACGGGTGCAGGCGGTACAGGTGTAGGTGCTGGTGGTACTACTGGTGCTCCACTTAATCCTGACCCTCCAGGTGTAGGCGGTAATACTGGAGGTAACAACGGAGGTACTGGTACTAACCCAACCAATCCAACTACTCCTACTGACCCTAGCCAACCAAATGCTGGTAACGGTAGCCAAACTACTACAAACCAAGATGGTTCTACGGGTACAACACCTGCTAATGGTAACGGTACTGGTTCTGTTGACTTGATGAAAGGTCTTATGGAAGACCTATATAATTGGAATATTCTTAATAACCATTTCTATAGCGGAAATCTCGTTGTAAAAGGCAGTAACAAATACAAGGTAGGAACAAGACTTGTATATAAATCGGTAGAAGACAATTCCACTATTGAATACTACATTAAGTCAGTTACCCAGAATTTCAATACCTTTGGTGCATGGGTTACAACTCTAGGAGTAATCCGAGGATGTGAACCATCTAAACGCTTTAGCCCACCAGTAGGCAAGTTCGAACAGTATGAAGGTCATGGCTTCTTAGGTGACAACAGTACTATTGCAGAGCAAAAAGCTAGTGGCGGTTTACCTAACCTCAATGACTTGTGGAGTCAGATATTTGGAGGTATGTTCGGTGGAGGCGGTCTGCTAGGGGGCTTAATACCTGGACTAGGTGGTGGATTAGGAGTAGGTATAGATGGTAGTGCTGCACAGAAGGTAGTAGCAGGTGCCCAGAGTATCCTACAAAATGGTATCAATGGTGTGAGAGTTCACTATACGTTCGGTGGAGGTAACCCTGCATCAGGTGCTCTAGACTGTTCATCTTTCACTCAATACGTTTACAAAACTTATGCAGGTATAGATATTGGAAGGGTTACTGGGGAACAGGTTAAGAAAGGTACTGAAGTATCTAAGCAAAATCTACAACCAGGTGACTTAGTATTCTTCAAGAATACTTACAATAGTGGATATATCTATGGGGTTTCTCACGTAGGTATTTATGTAGGTAACGGTAACTTTATTGAGAACTCTAGTTCTAAGTCAGTTACCCTAACTGCTCTAAGTAATTCCTATGCTACTGCCCACTGGCTGATGGGTAGACGTGTACTAGCAGCCTCTACTGGGGGAGGAGGTGCAGGTGGTGGTGCTGGGGGTGCAGGTAATGGTCAAGTATCTGCTGGTGCTGGTGGTACTAAGTTCATAGCGACTGTATACAGTTCACCAAACATTGACAATTACTCACCAAACACCACTACTGCTGTAGGTGCTCCTACTGTAGAAGGTGTTACTATAGCGGTTGACCCTAAAGTCATACCACTACACAGTCAAGTACAGATTACTTGTCCTTCCTATCCAGCAGTCAATGGTACCTATACTGCACAGGATACAGGTAGTGCAATCAAAGGTAACCGTATTGATATCTACTGGGAAGGTAGACCACCTAGGAATGCAGAAGCAGTTAAGAAGGCTATGAATAACTTCGGTAAGAAGGAAGTCTTTGTTAAGGTACTAAGATACGGGAAAGGGTGATTGCTATGCAATTTCAACCACATCTTGGTAGGGAATTTAAGGATAACTACAAGCCACAGGACAGACTTAACTTTATGTCCTTGGCTAAGGTTATCAAAGTCCACCATAAGCACCATACAGCAGATGTGCAGTTGATTAAAACTAATGACACCATACGTTCCAGTGAAGAATCTGAAGGTAAGTATAGTGCTAAGATACTTACTCAAGGTGCTCATTTTGATGATACAACAATAGGAACATCTGGTGTCATGTACCCTATCCAAGAAGGTCAGCTAGTAGTGGTTGCCTTCTTAGATGGAGTATACACACAACCAATTATCATTGGTAGTACTCACAATAACAAAATGGATGAATTTAATATTCTTCCTAACAGATACCCTCTAAGACCTGACAGTTCTCTAGAGGATATGAGGGAAGCACTAAAGTACCTCAATGTACACCCATCTCAATTCTACACAATGATAGATGGTATAGGTTCTGTGGAGATGTCCCACCCTTCTAAGACTTTTCTAAAGATTGACCCAGACTTATACAGTGAGATATCAGATGAGCATGGAGGGTTTGACCACCAACACTTAACAGAGCGTGACCCTATGACATATAGACCTCGTTCTGCTAAAACAGAGAATACTGCATACCCTGTTAAAATGCTCTTTAACTATAGAACTAGCTTTGAGGATACTGACACTACTTGGACTAAGTTCTTCCTTAATAGTGACGGAATGCTTAGGGTGACTAGAGATACCAACGATGAAGCCATAACTTACCAAGAGTTAGGTGCACGTGGGGAGTACAAAGTTCGTAGACAACTAGATAGCTCTAAGCATGGTGAGGGTAAAGACTTTGTAGAGCTAGTCATCGAAGAAACAGGTAGAACCATTATTAAGAGGTCTGTAGATGGCAATGAGTCTATGATAGAGATAAGCGAGCTAGGGGACATAGCACTAGAGAATTCTACAGATACCTATGTCAGAGTAACCGTTGATGGGGATATTAATTTACGAGCAGATGGAGAACTAAATATAACAACCCAGAACGGTAAAGCTTTTCCAGTATTGGTTTCTAGCGAAGAACCGCCAAACCCAAAGGACGGGTTAATTTGGTTAGACACAAGCATTCCAACGGAGGTGCCTAAGCCATGAATGCACAAAACGATGGAAAGAACAAACTTAGACGTATGGAGTTCATCTTCAATGGTCAATCCTTTAAACTAGCATTAAACCCAGAGGAATACGACCAGTCTCAACCTAGCAGGGTGGCTATTACCCAAACTAAAGGTGGGGCTTGGGTAGATGACTGGGGTGCTGGTATTGCTAATATCAGCATGAAAGGTACTACTGGTTGGAAGAATGGTACAGGAGACCCTACTAGTGGTTTCAAGAAGTTTAGAGAGTTACAAGCAATGGTAGAAGCTTACTACACTAAACTACCTCCTGGCTCTACTATACCAGCAGATAAGGAAATGATATTCCATAACTACACGGATGAACAGCACTACGTAGTAATACCTAAGGTTTTCAGACTATTTAGGTCTGTAGCTAGACCATTGCTTTATCAATACCAGCTTGAGCTAATATGTCAACGTGATGCTAGTGCTCCTGCTAGTCAAGGTAGATCCGTTGAAATACGACAGGGAAGGGTGCAGTGATGATATGTATGCTAATCCATCAGAAGACTATATCTCTGCTAATATGAATTCTAAGGCTCTTAACTACTTGTTAGACACTATGTGTAACATTAGCGCTGTATTGGGAGATACGGATGGTAAGGTAACTATAACTACAGCTACAGATATCACCAAGTCTTTAGATATAGCTGGTACTGGGGCAGTCCTGTCCAACACTGAAGTTATACAGGACGCTCCTTCTTCATACCTAATTGAAGAGTATTATACTCCAGAGGTAGCTTATGAATCCTACCTTACTTATATAGGGATGAGGTCAGGAGACCCATACTATGTGCTGGGTATAACTGATAGTAGAGAGGTAACAAGCCCTCTTCTAACTCTAACTAGAGAGCCTCATGTACCTGCTTATCTCACTATCAGAAGCCTTTACTTGGAAGCTTTCAGCCTGTACAAGAATGCTATAGAGCTAAAGACTCTAGACTCTTCACATGCAGACAAGGTCATAACCAATTGTAGGGTGCTTGCTTCATTCTTAGCTACTAAAGACAAAGTGAACTATGACCTGTTAGAGGTACTAAAGACCTTAAAGATGTCCCTGATGTTCCTTAAACACTACGCTTACTTACTGCCTGAACAGGAGGGATACTAATGAAATACCGTAAGTATTTGGTCAAGCACAGTGACACAATACAAATGATAGCCCAGAATGAGCTAGGAGACGCTGCTAAATGGACTGAACTAGCTCTTTTGAATGACTTGGCTTATCCATTCATTGATACTCTCTCTAGTAAAGGTGTAGTAGCTCCTGGGGATTATCTATTAATCCCTATGGGCGAGGGTATGGAATCTGACCCTAGCTTAGTGTATGGTCAAGACCTTTTGCTAACCACTGACAAGTTCAGTCTAACAAATGGTACGAACGGTGACCTTATAGCTCAAGATGGAGACTTTGCTATAATAGATGGAGTACAAACCCTTAAACAGGACTTATTCCACAGACTACTTACACCTCTAGGCACTCTCCCTTATCATCCAGACTATGGTAGTAACATGCCAATGTTAATAGGTACTGTCAGAACAGATGAGTGGCGAGTTAAGATGAGTATAGAGGTAGCAAGGACATTCAAGAGCGATGCTAGAGTACTAGATGTTGCCAACATTAAAGTAGAGCCTATTGACAATGGTGTTATCATTGAATGCGACATCATCACAGATGTAGGGGAAACTAGAATACATGGCATTATATAGGAGGTGTGACAGATGAAAATAAAGACTATGAAAGAGATAGTGTCTGACATGGCAGGTTATATGGTAACTGCTGGTAGTAAGATTACTAACTTCAATCCAGGGTCTATAGTGAGAACTCTATTTGAAGCATTGGCTACAGAGATAGAGCAACTATACTTCAAAATGAAAAGGGGTCATGCTGAAGCTATAGAAGGCTCTCTGTATACTAGCTTTGGTTTCAGTAAGACACCTGCTGTTAAAGCTACTGGTTTGTTAACTCTAGAGTTTAAAGCGCCTTTAAGCCTAGTATTTACAATCAGTAAAGGACACACATTCTACACAGTTCCAGTAAAGGGAAAGGTTATCTACTTTGAGTGTCTAGAGGATAAGACTGTTCCTATAGGTGAAACCTCTGTAGATGTCAAAGTTCAGTGTACAGAAGCAGGGGAGGTTGGTAACGTACCACCTCTATCTATCCGTAGTGTAATGTCTCCATTGCCAATGGTAGAGCGTATGTACAACCTATCACCTTTCCATACAGGCTTACCTGAAGAGACTACTGAACAACGTAAGAAGCGCTTCAGTAACTTCATTGGTACTTTACAAAGGGGTACAGTTGAGTCCATAAAGTATGGGGTGTCTCAAATACCTGACGTTGCTGGGGTTAACGTGAAAGAGGATGTAGGTCTTATCTATATTTATGTTCATGATGCACAAGGTCAGTTACCTGCTCCACTACAAGCACAAGTAGAGAACCTCCTACCTAATTACAAGTGTGGGGGAATCAAACCCATTGTATCAAAGGTTAATATCAAGACGGTAGACATTGACATCAAGGTTGCTATTGAGAATGGGTTTGATAAAGGCACATATGCTCTAATCATCTACAACTCTGTTAGTACCTTCTTAGAAAAGTATACGGTGGGCAAACCTTTACTAAGAGCTGAGTTAGTGAGGTTCATAATGAACTTAGACTACAATGCTATAATGAACGTTAATCTTAGTATTGACAAGGACGTTATAGCAGTAGAGAATGAACTAGTAAGACCTGGTAAGCTTACTATAAATATAGAGTAGGAGTGGTTTACATGGCATTCATTAGTAAACTGGCTTCCTTCTTTAATAGAAAGTCTAAAGGGGAGTTAGGAAACCTAGCAGGTGCTTGGCAGAAGTCCCTTGATAAGGCTGAATCAGACCTAACAGAACTAGAACTCCAATATATTATAGACACTGCTACTGGTGAGTGGCTAGAAGAATGGGGTTCTTGGTTTGAGGTTAGTAGGAAGCTCAATGAAACAGATGAAAAGTATAGAGTCCGAATTAAGCTGAAAATGACCAGAGCCAAGAGTACTATTCCAGCACTAGTAGCAGCTGTTAAGGAAGCAATGGGGGAGGATACAATTGTAGTGCCTTATGAGACCTATAAGGACTTGTTTATACACAACATGTCCCCCCTAAGCGGAACACACAAGTTACAAGACGCTGAGTACACTAGGCTTGCAGTAGTAGTACTGAAGATAAATAAGCAACTTACACCAGAAGCTGACCTATTGGTTCGTAGTGTTAAAGGTGCAGGTATAAGACTTATAATTGAATATGTGCCTAATCTACAGCCACAACCTTAATCATACCCTGTACCGCAATATGCGGGCAGGGATATTTTATTAGAAATTAGAATAGTAGAACTGAACGAAAAGGAGATGAAAACCATATGATTAATAAAGACGCTCCTTACTACGATGACTTTGACCCAGCCAAGAAGTACAGTAAGATTTCCTTTGTACCAGGTAGGGTAGCCCAAGCACGTGAGTTTACTCAAATGCAGACAATCATGTATGAGTATCTTAAACGAGTATCAGATACACTGTACAGAGACGGTTCTGTAGTGTCTGGGATGGGTTGGACTCTGACTAGTAACACAATAAAGATTGAAGCAGGTAAGGTATACCTTAAAGGTGTGGTTCATCTGTTTGATGCCCAAGAGATACCTATTACTAAAAAGGGTAAAGAAATTGTAGGTGTTAAGCTGAAAGAAGAGATAATTACAGAAGCTAATGACATCTCCCTTACAGACCCAGCCCTTAATATGGGTAACTATGGACAACCAGGTGCTCATAGGGTTAAGTCTAGTGTTGAGCTTAAAATCAATGACCCTGATGCTTCTCCTATCTATGAGTTTAATGAAGGGGAGCTACAGTTAGAAATGGCAAGACCCCAATTCGATAGTGGATTGATGGATATGTTAGCTAAACGTACTAGAGATACTAATGGTAACTACCGAGTGGTTGGTTTAGATTTAAGTGCTGAAGAGCACGATGCCAATAACATGAGAGTTATAGTAGAAGCTGGTACAGCATATATAATGGGTTATGAAGTTATTAAGGTAACCCCTGTCAAGAAGATTATCCCCAAGGCTTTAGATACTCGTGTTGTGCAGAATGAACCACAGATATACTTAGGAAACCAAGACAAGTACCCATTGAATAACGCTCCTGCTAAACGTATAGACCGTGTATCTGGTGAGGTACAAATTACAGAGACCGTTACAAGAGGTGCTACTATTAATGGTATGGACTCACTAAGTAAGACTCCTGTAGCTGATATCGTATCCATCACTGGCTATACTAAGGGAGCAGATTATCAGTTGTCTGCTGATAAAGTAGACTGGGGTGTTGGTGGCGTAGGTGCCCTTGAACCTGCTACTGGTTCTACGTACTCTGTGACATACAAGTATAGAAAGAACTTTGTTAACAACACAGATTATAAGCTTACTACTATCACTGATGGATGGGGCGTAACAAAAGACTACATTCAGTGGCTTGCAGGGGATAAGCCTGTTAATAATACACAGGTCAACCTTGACTACCAGTTCTACTTACCACGTGCTGACTTAGTGTCTATCGACCGTTATGGTAATGTAATAGTAACTCAAGGTCAGAGTGATGTAGAATCGAACGTAGTAGCTCCACAACCATCTAGTGATGAACAGTTAGTCCTTGGTGCGGTTTATATAAATCCTGGACCAAATAATAAGACTGCTAAGACTAAATTCAATGCCATAACAAGAATGGAAATGGGAGAGATTCAACGTCTAGCTAGACGTGTTGATGACTTGGAGTATAACCAAGCAATAACAGCCCTTGACCGTGATGCAATGGCAGGAGAACTACCTTCAGATTTAAAAGGTATCTTCTCTGATAGCTTTAGGTCTGTTACACGTGGTGATTTATCTCATCCAAACTTCAATATTATGTATTCATTGGAAGATGGAGTAATCATGTTACCTACAGATACAACTAAGGACATCAAGCCAAATATTAATATGGACTTGTCTAATATTAAGTCATTTGGTCGTTTAATAGGTGCTCCTATGAACGAGGTTGTAGGCATTGAGCAGCCATATGCTACTCAATCAATGTTAGTCAACCCCTATCTATCATTCAACGTATTCTCTAGCTTGAAGCTTACACCTGCTTCAGATAACTGGGTGGATGAAAGCTATATCAAGATTGAGAACACTGAATATAGCGTACGTAACTTCTATCGTTGGTGGGGACACCCAGAAGCAGTACCTTGGGTACAAGACCTGTTAGACCTTAAGATGGATGATGGGAGAACAGTAGGAGACTGGAGACCACCTTGGACACCAGGTGAGACAGTAGATACTTCACCTAGAACAACTGTATCTAAGGTTGAGAAGTCTCGTAGTATCCTAGAAGATGCTATTACTGTCATGAGACAGATTGACATAGAAATCTTCTGTGAGAACTTACAACCTTCAGCAGATAACCTAGAGCTAACGTTCGATGGTGTTCGTGTACCACTTACTCCTGTTAAAGGTAGTGTGTCGGGTGCTAATCCTGGTACTGTTAGGGCTAATAGTTCTGGTCAAGTGTGGGCTAAGTTCAGAATACCTGCTGGTGTTAAGACTGGTACTCGTGAAGTTATGTTACGAAACAGTACTAACTCTGCGGTAGCTTCATTCACATCTATTGGTACTAAGAGAACAGTTACAGACACTATCCTAACTAAACGTATTACCCTAGTACCTGTCGATCCACTAGCACAGACATTTGAGTTCGATAGAGACACTTTAATGACTTCTGTAGGGGTTTACTTCTCTGCCAAGCATGACACAAAACCTTGTACGGTACAGATTCGTAACGTAGTCAATGGTTATCCAAGTAACGTTATCTATGCTGAGAAGGTTCTACAACCTTCAGATATCAAGACTAGCTCTAACGCTATCTTAGAAACTAAGATTACATTCGATGACCCTGTTATGTGTCAAGCTAACATCCAATACTGTATAGTGGTTCTGTCGGACAATGACAAACATGCTATGTGGGTATGTGATTTAGGTCAGAAGGATGTTACTACTGGAGTACAGGTTACTCAACAGCCATACCTAATTGGTATGTTATTCAGCTCTAAGAACGCTAAGACATGGACTGCTCACCAGTCTATGAACATGAAGTTCAAGATATACAAAGCTGAATTCCAGCCTACAGGAGTAATTGAGTTTGACCCTATCTCTAACTTAGGAGCAGACCGTCTAGTACTTCTTGCAGACTACCTAGTACCTGCTAATACAGGCTGTATCTGGGAAGTTAGCTTAGATGATGGAATGTACGTTCCACTAGCTAACTACGAGCCACATGACTTATCACAGATTGTTAGTAAGGTTAAGCTGAAAGCTACCTTCAAGTCTGAAAAGAATATGTCTCCATTAATGTCTAAGGATAGCTTCACCTTAGTAGGATTCATGTCAGGTAAGACAGGTTCATACCTAGGACGTACAGTAGAGATGCCTCAAGTCTACACTACTGTTAAGCAAACTTATGATGCTCACTTACCTGCTGGGTGTACGGTAACTCCACAGTTCAGTTATGACGATGGGGCTACTTGGATTACACCCCCTCTAGTAAGTAGTCAACAGGTATCTTCTGATTATATCCGATATAACCATGAGGTAGCTGTACCAGCAAATAAGAATGCTAAGAAGTTTAAAGCACGCTTAAATCTATCCACACCTAATGCGGTAATTAGACCTACTGCTAGAAGGTTCATTAATATTATGAAGTAATGAGTTTGGGCAGGTATATTATACCTGTCCATTCTTTATGCACTTTTAAATTTACAGAAAGGGGATGTTGGTATGCCAGAAATGAAGGTACTGGAGAGTGGGGGTATAGTTTTCGTCCCTACGGCAGAGGAACAAAAGGTAGCAGATATGAAGATACAAGCACAGAAAGACCTAGAAGAAGCTCAAATAATAAAGACCCAAGCCCAACAAGAGCTATTCGAGGTCAGGCAAATGAAGGAAGAAATAGAGGTGATACACAGAAGAGCAGAGAAAGTATTACAAGACTTGAAGGAGATGAGACGAAATGGCTAGTATGAAGGTCAGATTAGGCGGTAAGTGGGTAACTGTAGCAGGTGGCGGAGTATCCCAAGAAGACCTGCAACACGTAGTAAATGAAGCTAATGACTATGCCAACAGGTTAAAAGAACAAATAGATGATGACATCAAGGCTATGGGTGACACTATTGAAGGCTTGGAAACTAATATTGAAGGTGCTTTCTCTGATGGTATTATTACTAAGACTGAAGCAAGACGTATCCAGTCTTACATAAATACTCTAGACACTAACAAAGCCCGTTTTGATAAAGAGTATAAGAGCCTTATTGAAAATGAATTCATGAACGCCAATGATAAGCAAGGCTTAATCAGTGCTAAGGCTAGCCATGATGAGAAGTTTGACCTACTTATCAAAGCTATCAATGATGCTATTGCAGATGGAAAAGCAACTGTAGAAGAAGCTAGACACGTTAATGATAGCTTCGCTAACTACAACAATGCAGCTGCTGTACTTACTTCTGCTATCTATGAAGCAATTGATGATATTGCAACTAACAAAACAGGAGTAGCTCTAGAAGAAGCTAAGACATTTGCTAGCCAAGCAGCAGAGGGTGTTAAGACTATACTAAACGCTGAAGTAGATGGCGTTAAGAAGTCTGTAACTGACCTAGATACAGAAATCAAGGGTGCATTCCGTGACGGTATCATACAGGAGAATGAGTTATCATCTATCAAGACTTATTTAAACACTCTTGATACATCCAAACAAGGCTTAGATAAAAGATATGACTCTACGTATAACAATGTTGACTTGCCTGCACAGAACAAGACTAACCTTGTTACTGTTAAGATAGATTATGACCGCTCTTACAATGACCTAATCAAGACTATCAATGATGCTATTCTTGATCAATTAGGTACTCCAGAAGAGCAAGAACTTATCAATACAAAGTTTAAGGACTACAACCAAAAACTTGCGCTATTGACAACGCAATTGGAACTTGCAATTGAAGCAATTTCTAAGACTAAATCTACTAGAGCAGAAAAGAACGCAAAAGACTATTCTGACCAAATCAAAGGCGAGATGGCAGATGAGATTAAAGGGGTAGAAGATGCTACCACTGCATTGAAGACAGAAGTTCATACTACCTTTAAAGATGGAATCATAGATGCAAGTGAAGCACAGAAAATTAAGTCTTATATAAACTTATTGGATAACAATAAGAAAGCCTTAATTGAGAGATATAATGAGCTAGTTAACAACGGATTCATCTCTCCACTAGCTAAAACAACCCTTATCTCTAAGAAGACTTTATTCGACACTAAATATGGTCTGCTTATCAGTGAGATTAATAATGCTATAGCTGATGGTCAAACTACTGTAGGTGAGTCTCAAGCAGTAGATACTGCCTTCAATACGTATAACGACTCTGTTAAAGAGTTTACAAACGCTATGGAGAAAGCAGCAGATAGCATAGCACAGGGTAAGGCAAATGCAGCAGAGTTTAACGCTGGGCAGTATGCAGATGAGGCTAGTAATCGTCTAGATGTAATTAAAGTACGTTACATCAAGAATACTCTAACTGGCAACTCTGTAAACGCTTACAAACACTGGACTGAAATTAAGGCTGTTAGCAAAGGTGTAAACGTTGCCACTACAGGTACAGTTACAGGTAGTACTGGTGTTACAAACCTTGGAGTTGTTAATAACGATAAGGTAGATGACCAGTTTGCAGAAGACCGTACAACAGGAGAGTCTTGGGTACAGATTGACTTAGGAACTGTTAAAGAGGATATAGACTATATCCAATTATGGCACTTCTACTCTGATGCTAGAACTTATAATGGCAACAAGCTAGAAGTATCTGCTGATGGTCAGAAATGGTATACTATGTTCAGCAGTGATAAGTCAGGTACGTACAAGGAATCTGCTGATGGGTTCATTATACCTGTCAATGCTGGGCGTATCTATAACCACACAATTCAACGTATCTCTACTACTGAGACTCAAATTACTAACATCAATGGAGTTTTACAATCAGTAGTAAAGAATACAGAGTTTGAACAAGGCATTAAGGAATCTAAAGAACATGCAGATGCAGTAGCACAAGCGGTACGTAATGAGCTGTCTAACTTCTCTAACCTTATCACTACTCGTATTGATGGTATTGAAGACCAAGTGGATGGCAATATCACTACGTGGTTCTTAACAGGAGCACCTACTCTAACTAATGCACCGGCAGTAGACTGGAATACAGACTCATTAAAAGACACTCACTTAGGTGACCTTTACTATGACTCTGCTACAGGTTATTGTTACCGATTCCTAAAGAATGGTCTTATCTATGCTTGGGCTAAAATAACTGACTCTGATGTTACAGAAGCTATCCAAAAAGCAGCTAAGGCACAAGATACAGCAGATGGTAAGAGACGAGTATTCGTTGTTCAACCTATTCCTCCATATGACGTGGGAGACTTATGGGCACAAGGTTCTGCTGGAGACCTAATGCGCTGTAGCGTTGCTAAGACTGAAGGTGCATTATATAATGCTGGAGACTGGAGTAAAGCTTCTAAATACGTTGACCAAAAGGCAGTAGACGATACATTAAACCCATTTGTTACTAGACTTGAGACTGCTGAGTCTTCTGTTACACAGAATGCTAGGGAAATATCTGAACGTGTTAAAATAGATACTTATACTCAAGAAATTACTAATATTAATACTAACATTGGTAACATAGATTCTGCACAGAAGGGCACTGCTGATAAGTTAGACAAACTGGCTATAGGTGGACGTAACCTACTGAAGAATAGTGGTAACTTTGTTACTATTGAGAACTGGACATCTGCAAATACAGCTACTGCAACTGTAATGCTGGACAAGGATGACCTTAAAATCAGCAAAGTTGGTCTTACATCTAATGTTCATATTATTAACCCTAGTCTACAGAGAATCATAGATTGGGATGTTAACAAAGACTATGTTGTTACTATTAGGGCTAAAGGTTCTGTCAGCTTTGACCTTAGCTTAGGTCTTCATAATAGTGGAGCTACTATTACAGCCCTTCCGATGACTTCTGTGGGTACTGTTACTACTGGGTTTAAGGAATTCTCCTTGGTATTCAAACCTAAAGTTAATGGAATCGTAGACTTCCGAATTGGTACTACTGCGATGCCTAATGGCTCCTCTTTATGGATTGACTGGGTTAAAGTTGAAGAAGGTAATAAGGCTACTGCTTGGTCACCTGCACCAGAGGACTTAACTGATTATGCAGATGTTGCAGTAGGAAAGATACTAGACTCTTCATTCGAGAAAGGTCTACGCTTCTGGAGTGCGTACAACGCTACAATTGATGTAGGAGCACCTTTACAAAGCAGTGTAGTTTATGGAACTTCTTCTGACAGCCTTACTGGTAGAACAGCTATGTCAATAAGCAATGCTGAAGGCTGGATATTCTCTGCTAATGCTATTCCAGTTGATACAAGCCGAGTATATCGAGTACGCTTCCGTATTAAGAAGACTAAGGATGTAACTAGTGGTGGTACTAACATATATGCTGGTGTTGCAACCTATGATAAGAACGGTAATCTACAGACTACTGCTCCTGGTAACCACAGATACTGTGCGGTGGCAGGCAAGCCTTTAAAAGTAGCGGATGGATGGCAGTTATATGAAGGATATATCACTGGTGAAGGTAATGCAACACATAACCAGTTTAGACCAGGTACAGCCTATGTAAAACCTATGTTCGTGGTAGACTACCAAGCTGGTGTGGGTGGTACTAATGTCATTGACTTAGTTGACTTTGAAGATGTTACTGCACAGATTAAAGCACAGGACTACTCTACAACTAAAATAGGTGAAGCTAAGCTTGCACAAGAAGAGTACGCTAGAGCACAGGCAGAGGCAGCTAAGATAGTAGCTAATGCCTATGCAGATGGCATTGTAGATGCTGAAGAGCAACGTGCAATAGATGATGCTAATGCAAAGTTAGCACAAGCTAAGGCACATGCAGAACAGAAGGCAAAAGAGGCACAAGATGCAGCACAGGGCTATGTGGATGGCATTGAGATAGGTGGTACTAATACTATCAAGAATGCTGGCTTCAAAGATGGTCTTAACTACTGGAATGTCCACACAGGAGTATCTATAGACCCTGCTAGAGAATTCGAAGGTTATCCAACAGTGGTTAGTAACCAGACAGGTCTCACTGACAACCAGTGGAGAGGTATAAACACTATCCCTCAAAGATATCCTGCTAAAGCAGGAGACAAGTTTGTAGCTAGCATCTATACTTATACTGAGAATCGTGCAGGAGTAGACCAAGATGCAGTCATGGAAGTAGGATTCTATGACATTAATAATGCAAGAATAGCAGGATACCCTCTTGTATCAGTACTACCTAAGGCTAACAATTCATGGGAGAGATTCACATTAAACGCAGTAGCCCCTGCTAATACTGTTTATGTGTCTGTGTACCCATATGTTAGAAGAAATGGTAAAGTATGGTTTGCTAAACCTCAACTAGAAAGAGGTACTAAAGCTACTGCATGGGGGCTTGCTCCAGAGGATATAGTAGAAGCTGTAGGCAAAATCAAGGTTGGGGGTAAAAACTTACTAGTGGGTAGTGAATCTCTGACTATTCTGTCTAATAATGTTGCCGTATACCCAATATCTGTTACTAAGATGACTGAAGGTGCTGTTAGCTTCAATCGTGTTAAAAACACTAAGGCAGGGACAGATGTTAATACTATTAGTGTATATAACGCTATACCGTTTAATGTTATCTCTGACAACCTTGCGGGTAAGCAGGTTACATTCTCTCACCAAGTCCGTGCATCTAAGGCAGTAGAAGGTTCTATCATGCATGAGCTATATGGGGGATCTACATTAAAACTACCTGCCAGCAATGCTAAGTTTGCAGTAACTACAGATTGGCAGACAGTTTCAGTTACAGTAGACATGCCTTCAAATCTTAGCACATACACAGGGGTTAGGTTCTTATTATCTTCATTCAGCAATATGGTAGACCAATATGTAGACTACAGAACTATCAAAATTGAGTTTGGTAACAGGGCTACAGACTGGACACCTGCTCCAGAAGATGTAAATAAACTTATATCTGATGTAGACACAAAAGCTGAAAATGTTACTGGTAGAGTGGATGAGATGTCAGCCGATAATAAGCTAACTTCCTTAGAGAAGCAAGATGCTAAGAAGGATTGGGATATTATTGCTGGAGAGTATAATAACTTCTATACCCAAGCTGATGCTTTCAAAGTCACCACAGAGAAAGCTACTTACAAGACTAGATATGATGAGCTGAATGCTTATCTTACTCCTTTGTTTGCTAAAATGAATGAGACGTCTGACATTGTAAGAGCTGACTACCGACTGAAGTTCAAGAACTACTTTGAAGCTAAGTCTGCACTAGCAAAAGCTATATCTGATGCATCTAAGGCTCAAATTGATAACATTGTCATAGGTGGTCGTAACTACTATAAGCAGAAGAGCTTTACTGCTTCTGGGGGCACTAGTGTCACATTTGATCCTATAGAAGGTGCGTGGGTTATCACTATACCTAAGAACACTAACTCCTCTTGGAGAGGTATAATGTACAATGCAAAGAACGCCATACTAAGAGCAGGCAGAACCTACACAGGTAGTTATGAAATTTATGCAGATGTAGTAATCCCTACTAACGTTGACATTAATAACTTTGGAGTAACTACTACCACTGGCACTAATGATAATGATGATGTGGCTAAAAGGGTAATGAACTATACTCCTACTGTTCCTGGTAAGTGGGTCAAAGTGTCATACACTCTTACTATTCCATCTAACGCTACTCAGGATTTCTATGACAGCTCAGTGATAGGTATAAATGGTGCTGCAAATGCATGGACTCCTACAGTCGATACTGTCATCAAAATCAAGAATATGAAGTTTGAAGAAGGTACTAGACCTACTGACTGGACTCCAGCACCAGAGGATATAGACCAACTATTAGCTGACTTAGATACTAGAGCAACTAATCTTCAAACTAGTGTGAACGAGATGTCCGATGACAACCAGCTTACTCCTAGTGAGAAGTCTTTATTGAAAAAGGACTGGGATTCTATCGTTATTGAGTACCCTACAATCTCTGCGCAAGCAGATGCATTTGGGGCTACTGCTGAAAAGACTAACTACACTAATGCTTATAATGCCCTTAAAGGTCTTATAGAGACTCCTTTAGCAGATGTCACTAAGACATCCCCTGTTAATGGTGCAGATATGAGAAACAAGTTTAAGGACTATTCAGACAGAAAATCTAAGCTATTAAGATATCTGTCTGATTCATCTAAGTCACAGATAGATGGAATCAGTATTGGTGGAGCCAATCTATTAGATGGCAGTGACTTTGAGGATGTAGGCTTAACATACAGTGCAGTCAACTCTGCTACTATAACTTTAGAGACAGACCAGACTTACTGCTATAATGGTATAAAGAGGTTAAAGGTAGATACTAATACTGGTACGGTTGCTGACCGAGGTGTTGAAATTTCTCTACCTACAGAAATAGGCAAGGAATATACTGCAAGTGCTTTCATTCGTGCAGGAGCACCTATGACGGGTATTAAGATGCGTGCTGCTAAACAAGACTATGGTTCTCTAAAGGATGTACTAGTGGATATCTCTGCTGGAGGTAGATGGGATAGATGTACTATTACCTTTACTGCTGCTGAGACTAAAACTAGACTATTGTTCCTGAAGCCAGCAGTAGTGTTCTATCTAGATGCTATACAATTAGAAGAGGGTAACCGAGCAACTACATGGAAACCTTCTACTAATGACATCAAGAAACAGATAGCAGATGCAGATAAAAAGGCACAAGCGGTACAGAACTCTGTTAATGATATGTCTGCGGATAACAAGATAACTGCCCTAGAGAAACACCAAGCTAGTAAGGACTGGGAAGGGGTTAAGGTAGAGTACCCAGTAGTAGCTGCACAGGCAGATGCATTCGGTAAGACTACAGAGAAGACTGCCTACACAAATGCTTATAATGCACTGAAAAACTATATTGAACCAATTTTAGTTAAGCTAAATGAGACTTCAGATATAGACGGTGCTAATTATAGAGGACTGTGGAAAAACTATTATGATACTAAGTCTAAGCTACAAAGAGCTGTATCTGATGGTTCTAAAGATGCTATAGATAATATATCAGTTGGTGGCAGAAACTTACTCCTAAGTTCTCAGCAGGACTTCAACACTACAGATTATCTTATCAAGCAGTATACCTTATCTGAAAACTGGGTGACTGGTCAAGAGTACACGTTTATGATTAAGGGTACTGTTCCAGCAGGTCAGAAGTTTGGTATATGGATGAACGGTGGCTCTAATAACGTAGGTTATGCTACAACTGCCTATGCCAATGGAGTGACTTATGTTACATTCAAAGCCATAGCTACTACATCTGGTAATGAAAAAGTAATTAACTTGTATAACTTCCCAAGCAACACTACAGCTTCCACAGTAGATTGGGTTGCATTATACAAAGGTAACAAGCCTATGGACTGGACTCCTGCACCTGAAGATGTACAAGAAAACATAGACAATATCACAGTTGGTAGTCGTAACTACTTAGGCAATGGTGACTTTAGTACTGCTATAGCGGATGACCCTAACACTGCGTATTACGCTAAAGGAGATATACTAGACATTGTAGACATTACTAATGAGGCACCCCCTCATAAGAAAGCTCTACATGGTAAAAACACTGTTGCCAAGAACAATGGTCAGTCTCAGATACCTATCTTTATAGGTGGGTCTGCCAATGACCTGTTTGGTAAGGAAGTTACAGTTAGCCTCTGGATTAAGTATCAAAACGTAGTCAAAGGGGTAAACGTT
>Ga0256907_1000177_pt1 | contig 19613 bp, 13 predicted proteins | sample MC6MC0745MT_FD_186329 | JGI IMG/M metagenome (GOLD analysis project Ga0256907, IMG submission 186329) | Metatranscriptome of enriched soil aggregate microbial communities from Iowa State University, Ames, United States - MC6-MC0745-MT... | ecosystem: Environmental > Terrestrial > Soil >... | reverse complement strand
TCAGACACCAGCCGCACCGGGCGGCGCGCGTCTTCGCGGGCGATATAGACCACGTCGAACCCGTCCAGCACGGCCAGTTGCACGACTTCGTTGTGGCGGGCCACGAACGCGCTGGCGGCTTCATGAAACGCGGCTTGCAGGCCGTCGTGGCGCAGATAGGCGAAGCCCAGCGCCATCAATTCAAGGCCGATGATGTAGCCGCCGTCCTTGCGTTCGATCCAGCGGCGGTTTTCCAGGCAGTCCAACAGCAGGTAGAGCGTGCTTTTTGCAAGCTGGCAGGCTTGGCCCAGTTCGGCCGCTTTCACCGGGGTGCGGCGGTCGGCGAGCACGCGCAGGATTTCGTGGGCGCGCCGAATGGCGGGGACATCGTATTCAGTGGCCATCGATTTTTGTCCAATAGGTTGGACTTGAATTCATAATGTTGGACATGATAAATGGATTCCCCTAGACTCGTCGCACATCATTTGAATGCCGCCCAGAGGGCATACAGCGAGGAGACACATGAACGAAGGAATCACTCTGCCTTCCGACTTGGCGCGGGCGTTGCTCGTGGGTCGGGTATGGCGTCCGGCGCCGGTCAATGGCCCCAGCGTGGTGGTGGTGCGCAACGGCGAAGTGTTCGACATCACCGCAGCTGTGCCCACCGTGTCGGACTTACTGGATCGCCCTGATCCCGTGGCGTTCGCGGCAAGCGCCGAAGGAGAATCGCTGGGCGATGTGCGGGCCTTGATGGCCGCCACCCTGCAAGGCGGCGGCGGGCCGCGCCTGCTGGCCCCCTGCGATCTGCAACCCATCAAGGCGGCGGGCGTCACGTTCGCCATCAGCCTTCTGGAACGCATGATCGAAGAAGAGGCGGGCGGCGACGCCAGCCGCGCTGACGAGATCCGCGTGCGGATGCAGGCGCTGATCGGGTCGGACCTGTCCCGCTTGCGCCCCGGCTCGCCCGAGGCCGCGAAGCTGAAGACCGAACTGGTTGACCGCGGCCAGTGGTCGCAATACCTGGAAGTGGGCATCGGCCCCGACGCCGAAGTCTTCTCCAAGACGCCCGCCATGGCGTCGGTGGGGTTTGGCGCGCAGATCGGCGTGCTGCCCGAGTCCCAGTGGAACAACCCCGAACCCGAAATCGTGCTGGCGGTGGACAGCCGCGGCGAAGTCGTGGGCGCCACCTTGGGCAACGACGTCAACCTGCGCGACATCGAAGGCCGCAGCGCCTTGCTGCTGACCAAGGCCAAGGACAACAACGGCTCTTGCGCCATCGGCCCCTTCATCCGGCTGTTCGACGACGCCTTCACGATGGATAGCGTGCGCCAGGCGGATGTGTCCTTGCGCATCGAAGGCGCCGACGGCTTTGAACTCGATGGCGTGAGCCACATGCGCGAAATCAGCCGTGACCCGCTCGACCTGGTGCGCCAGGCTTGCGGTGCGCACCATCAATATCCCGACGGCTTCATGCTGTTCCTGGGTACGATGTTTTCTCCCAGTCAGGACCGCAAAGGCCCCGGCACCGGCTTCACGCACAAGCTGGGCGACCGCGTCGTCATCGCGTCCGACCGCATCGGCGCGCTGGTGAACGACGTGCAGCTGTCTACCGAGATTGCGCCCTGGACGTTTGGCGTGCGTGCGCTGTACGCCAACCTGGCCGAGCGCGGCGTGTTCCCGAAAGCGCCGGCGGCATAAGTCCAGGCCGCTGGAAGCCGGGCGGGGAATAGGGGGCCAGGCAGGCGAAGTGCCGGGGGATGCTAGCGTCCCGCCCCGGCGTCTTGCCCTGCGTCCCGCTCCTGAACACCCCGTATAATCGCTGGTCGAATCCCCCGCCGCTTCTGGCGGGCCCAGCGGTAAGAGCCCCCACGCGGCTCGTTTCACTTGTCGGATACGTCTTGAATCTCCCCGCGCTTATTGCCCCCATTGCTGACGATATGAAGGCTGTCGACGCGGTCATCCGCGATCGGCTGAATTCGGATGTGGTTCTGATCCGCACGATTGGCGACTACATCATTGGCGCGGGCGGCAAGCGTATGCGCCCGGCCATGGTGCTGATGGTGGCGCGCGCGCTCGGTTACGAAGGCACGCATCACCAACTGCTGGCCGCCGTGGTGGAATTCATCCACACGGCCACCTTGCTGCATGACGATGTGGTGGACGAATCCGACTTGCGCCGCGGCCGGGAGACCGCCAACGCCGTCTTCGGCAACGCGGCCAGCGTGCTCGTGGGCGACTACCTATATTCCCGTTCCTTCGAAATGATGGTGGAAGCCGACTCGATGCGCATCATGAGCATCCTGTCCGAAGCCACCACCGTCATCGCCGAAGGCGAAGTGCTGCAACTCCTGAACGTGCACGACCCGGACGTCTCGCAAGAGCGCTACCTGCAAGTCGTGCGCTACAAAACCGCCAAGCTGTTCGAAGCCGCCGCCCAAGTCGGCGCCGTGCTGGCGGGCGCTAGCCCCGAACAGGAAGCCGCCGCCGCTGCCTACGGCCGCCACGTCGGCACCGCGTTCCAATTGGTGGACGACGTGCTGGACTACAGCGGCGACGCCGCCGCGCTGGGCAAGAACGTGGGCGACGACCTGCGCGAAGGCAAGCCGACCCTGCCGCTGATCCGCGTGATGGAAGTGGGCACCCCGGAACAACAGCAATTGATCCGCGACGCCATCAAAACCGGCGACGCCGACTTCGTCGCCGTGGCTGCCGCTATTCAAGCCACGGACGCGTTGGAACACGCCCGCCAGGCCGCCGTAGCCGAAGCCGACCGTGCCCGCGAAGCCCTGTCGATCTACCCCGTTTCCCCTTTCCTGAATTCTCTGCTAGAATTCTGCGCTTTCGCGGTGAATAGAGATCGCTAGCGCAACTAGGGCTAAATGCCGGGCTGAAAACGCCGGGCTTGAACCCCAGGCTGAAAAGCCAAAGCGCGCACTAGATCACAACCAGATCAGGGTTTGGAAGTTCGGTTGAAAAACCCGATTTTCAAAAAAACTGAATTTAGGTTCTAATAGCGGTCGCTGTTGATTAGCAAGTTCATCAGCGAAAGATGTTTGGTTGCACTGAGCGTAGCCGAGCAGGTAGTTAGAGTAGAAGTGCTCGGGGTAGCAATATCTCAGCAGTGATACTCCAGTAGTAAGACTCGGGGCGTAGCTCAGCCTGGTAGAGTACTGCGTTCGGGACGCAGGAGTCGGAGGTTCGAATCCTCTCGCCCCGACCACTTAAATGTGGTCAAACCCGACGGAAGACCCTTTAGCCCTATGGCCATTGGGTCTTTTTTGTTGGAACTGTGGCAAGGCGGTGTGTCAATTTTAAAGATGACAAAGCACACAATGTCTAAGCTACCCCCCGGCCTGAAGATGCGTGGCGGCGTTTGGCACCTGCGTATCGGAATCCCCGACAACATCCGTGACACGTATCCAGTGAGCCGTAACGGCAAGCCCGCTACGGACGCATTCCGTGGATCGCTCGGAACCAGCGACCGCGCCCACGCTCTTGTGCTGGCGCACTCCAAAATTGCAGAGGTGCGCAAGGAGTTCGCGGACCGATTGGCGCTTAAGCAAGCCAAGATCGCGCCGCCTCTGGTTCCGCTCACGCCTGATCTGATCGCTTTCGTAAATGCGTCGGTTGCGCGGCAGGTGCTGGTAACAGATGACGTATTGCGCACTGAGCCGCATGCGGCGGAAGCTTTCCTAGCGCCGCTGAGATTCCTGAGCCAGATAGATCCCGCCGCTGACTTCTTGGATAGCATTCAGGCGGGCGCATTGCGGAGTGTGCAGAGCCACATCGCCAGCAGCCTAGCCCGCGACGCTGCGCGGGGATACCTGGAGGCTGCGAGGCGTGTTGCTGATCCGATACTTTGCGGGATCGGGGTTCGCGTGGAATGGTCCCAGCCTGGGGGACGTACCGCGTTGCTCGGAATCTTGCGGGAACTTGCAAGGGCGTGGGCGAACGCAGCGTCTCGGGGAGACGGCGAGCTAGTTGCCACGCCTGCGCCGCCAGTTGCGCCTGTAATTGCTGCTATCCCAGAGAGTTCCGGCCCAAGCCTCCGGGATATTGTTCCCGAATGGAAAGCCCTTAACCGCGCAAAGCCCAACGCAATACAGCGCATGGAGCGTGCATTGGCGCTGTTTGAAGAGGCTGTAGGAATCTTGCCCCTGGCTCGGCTGGATCGTGGTGTGGGCGGGCGCTTTTTGGCCTTCCTGTTGGACAGTGAGGCTCGGAAGTTTGGGGACAGCACAGCTGCCAATCAGACCGCCGCTATCAACGCTCTCGTCAATGTAGCGATCAAGGTCGGCAAGTTGCCCGCCAATCCCTTTGACCTTTCATTTGAGGTTAAGGGAGCAGAGAAGCGCGAAGCTTGGACAAGGGCGGAACTGCGGAGCATCTTCGGGTCCGCCTTGTTTCTCGAAGACCCGGCGAAGTTTCCAACGCTGCGAGCAACCCAAGCAACGGCGGGATACTTCATGCTTGCGATGCTGCTTTATTCCGGTGCGCGGATCGGGGAATTGGCCCAGCTAGAGATTGCCGACCTACAGAACCGAGACGGCATATGGGCCTATGAAATCCATGGGCGCTCCGGGACCGTCAAGACTGACGAATCCGCCCGTTGGATTCCCATTCACAGCGACCTTGTCCGGCTGGGCCTGCTGGGGTATCACGCGAGGCTGAAGAGAGCCGGGACCGCCAAGCTGTTTCCGAGTCTTCATCGCGGTAAGGAGGCCCCGGCCAGCAACGCAACCAAATGGTTTGCCGCGTTCCGAAAGCTCCTCGGCCTACCGTCGGGCAGGCTGGAGGGTTCGCACAAGTTCCGCCATTTGGTCCGCACGACGCTGGATGAGTTGGGTATAGGGCAGGGCGTGGCAGATGCGCTCACAGGCCACGCGGCGACCGGCAGCAGTGGCCGCACGGTCTACACGAATGCCCGGCTTCCTGCAGTCGCTGAGGCCGTGGAAAAGCTAGATTTCGGCCTAAACCTGCCGCGAGTCTGGTTCGATGAGAGTGGTGGGTAGCAGGCACCGTTGAGATACGGTCTATTTTCAATAGACCGTTTTAATGACTTTCTTGACACCCGCTATCAAGTCCTTCACCTGATCGGCGGTGGGTTCATCGCGACTGTGATCGCACTGATTTCTAATGTCGGCCAAGAGCTGTACGAATCGCCATTCGGGCACCCCGATAACATCGTGGGCCTTAAGCTGCTCGTTGAAGTCGGATATCGTTGGATGTCTCTTTGAAGAGGGTAGGGAGCGGTTTTCGCATACTTGCGCTAAGTGTCGCTCTAGGACGACTCCTGCAATCGCGCCCGCCGCCCGTACAAACTTGTGCTTGGCGAGGGCCTCCGCCGACTCGATTTCGGTGTCAAACATGTCCGCCTGAAGCAGCATCTTGATGTCGAACAGGGAACTTTCAAAGCGAGCAGCCGCAGCTTTAACTATGGCTACTTGTTGCTGTAGGTGGGGCAACGCCGCGCTTGGGTCGACTATGACCGTCTCGTCATAACCGCGCGTTACGCGCAGGTCTTGTAGATAGTCCTCTATTCGATAGCTTTCGTACCCGATGCTCTTGCGAGCTTTTGGCTTTTCGTAGTGTCGCGTGAAGTCGTCCAATCTGTCGGGAAGCACTTGACGAAGTAATGCTCTAGCTTCGCTGTACCACGCCTGATACGTTTCAGCGATTGGCTTTAAATTCGCGATGTACTCGTCCACCTTGTCCGGGTACGCCTTCTTGATGGCAGCCCGCACCTCTTTGGGAGAGCGCTCATATTGCATGGTGGTCAATAGCAGATCGCCTTGATGGGCGAGTTTGTCGATGTCCTCTTTAAAGCGGGAAATGTTGGTGGCTGTCACTTACATTCTCTTCTTGGTTGGTTCGCCGCGCCTTAATGATGAGGCGAGTTACACGCGCTCGTCATTTTGCCGCATTTCGGCTTGTATCTTTGCTAGGACTTCCTGGCTTAAAAACTTCCCAGAAATGCGTGACCAGTCTTCGAGCCGCCGCGTGGGGAAATCCCCCCGTGGGGGCACCCCTCGCCGCCTGGGCCAATTGCGCCGCCCTGGTGGCGCGGTGCGGTGTTGCTTGCCACCGAGAAGATTGCATTTTCATGATTGAAAATTAAAAGGACAGAGGGTGAACACCCTAGCGCTCCCACCTTGCTCAACTTGATCCAGGGTGAGTCCAAACGCAAAAAAGGCCCACCCGTATCCCCCGGTAGGCCCTTGATTGGCGGCGTGTGGTGGTGATCAGGCGGCCGGCTTGTTTCGGGGGAGGGGGTCGATACCCACCACGCCCGCAATAGATGTCGCGTTTGTCCGGCCAGGGATCGGGCCGATGCCATATTCGGCAGCCAGTTCCCGTGCCCTCTGCGCATGCGCGGCGTCAGAATCCCGCAGTCGCATTAGCGCCTGCCGGCTTATTCCGAACTGCTGAGCCACACCGGCCACCGTCGCGCCCTCAGCGGCCAACGCCAGGAGCGCCTGAGCAGCTTTCTCTCCCGCAATACTGGGGGGTCTGCCAAGGTGCGTTCCGTCCGCCTTAGCCTTCTCCCGGCCTGCTGACGTGCGCTCGGCAATTCGGGCCTTCTCAATTTCGCCAAGCTGTGCCAGGACGGCGAGGATCAGCTTCCCGGCGTCGCCCTGGATCGGGCCGATGTGGCACACATCAACGATCACGCCCTTGTCTATCAGACCCCGCACCGTAGCCTGTACATCCAAGGCATCCCTCCCCAAACGATCAATGGCGAACACATGCACCGTATCACCCTCCCGCACATAGGCCAGGAGTTGAGCGAAGCCGGGACGATCCTTGGCCGGAACCGTGCCCGATACGCCCTCATCCTGGAACTCTTTGGCAAAGGTGGGCCCGCCCTGGGCCATTGCGTGACGCTGTGCCTCAATGCTCTGGTCTTTGGTCGATACCCGGTAGTACGCGATGTGAGCCACTGTCATGGTCTCCGAGTTGTCCGTAACATTAGCGAAATTAACGGACAGTCCGTAATTCGTCAATTGACACTTACGGACAATCAAATCTATGGGCAATCTGGCCTGTCCGTAACTTACAGCTTATGGACATCTGCGGCCCCCCCCCCGCGCTACGAAGGACGCTGTACCGGCGTGACATCGAACACCTTTAGAGCGCTCCAGGCGAATCTGCACGGTGGCGGTGGGCGTCCAACCGCCAAACTGTCTGCGCCTGACTCGGAATTAAATGACCGGAAGGTGAAGAGGTTAGCGTCCGGCCCATCTGGGCTCGCGCCACATCTCGTGAATAAATCAGCTGAGCTTAGTTAGGAAGTGGCCTTGCCGCGTCTCGTCGCCCTGCGCACCAATCTTTTTTGGGTCAGAAAAAGCGGGCCGCGAGTTCCAAAACCTTCGCGGAGGCACTAAGACTCGCAGCCGACCCAGGGGAAGCAAGCGCACCTGCACGCCTATGCGGCCTAGTGGTTTATTCAGACTCAACGGGTCCCAGCGTCCGTTAGAGGCCCGTGGGGGCCTAAGCGCTTTCCGGGCTTCTGCTCACCTTACCCATCACCAACAGCGCCTCCCAGCGGTTCCGGCGTCACCCATAGCCCTATGACAACCCAAGACCAATTCATCCTTGATCCCCGGACCATCCGGCCACACCCGGACATCCAGGCGACTCATCGCGCCTGCAATGTCTGTCAAGTGGTCCTGCCTTTGGACCGCAGTCACTTCCACCGCAACTATCGGGCCTATTCCTGGGCACCGAGCTATTACACCCGTGCCTGCATTCAGTGCCTAGCCGAACGGCGTAAGCGCTGGCGCAAGGGGAATCGGGAGGCTGTGAATCGACGCGAGCGCGAGCGCCGCGCCAGGATCAAAGCGAACGCCAGGACTGCCCGCTACTTCCAGGCCAATGAATGGAAGGCGCTAGAGCGTCAGAAGACATTGGACGTCCGCGCATCCCGCGAAGCCGTGACGCTCGCCCGCCGCAGGATGCTGCGCCTGTACGGCCCCAGGCAGGACGGAATCAAGATGCTGATTAAGCAGCGCCAAGCCGATGCGCTCCGGCGACGCTTGGCCCGTGACAGTACCCCCGGCAGCGGGGCGACCTCCCTGGACGCGAAGTACACCCGAGCCGCCAATGACTACGCCGCGATTCTGGCCGACCTGCGCAGAAAGCACACCGCCGAGAGCAGCAGCACCATAAATCACTGATCCAGCCTATCAACCAAAAGGAATTTCCCATGCAAGCCAACCTCATGACTTCTCGCGAAATCGCCGCCATCATCTGCAAGCCCCACCGCGAAGTAATGGCCGACATTCAAGAGATGATGCACGACCTGAACCAAGACCCCCGCGCCTTCGAGGGCCAGGGCCAAGACGGCTTTGACCTCCCGCACCGTGAGACGCTGGTCCTGGCAACTGGCTATGGGCCGTCCCTGGGGCACAGAGTCGCCCAGGCGGTCCTCGCTCTCGAAGCTCTCCCGGCCCCCGCTGCCTCTCTCGAGTTTGCCGGCAAGCTGCGGCTTGCTGCGGAGCGTCAGAAAGTTATCGAACGCCACGCCGTCAAGTAATGCACCGCTGAACTCCATGACCGCCAAGACCGCTCCCGCGTCCCGCTGATCCGTGCGGAACGCCGCGAGGGCTGCGCGGTTTTGCACATCGACAAACCCGAGACCGTCCCCTTGTTCATCGCTGGCCTCGCCATTCGGTAAAACCAACTCTCCATTTCCCTCTATCCGCTATGACTCATCCTGAATCTCGGGAGGTCCCCGCCTGCCCGCTGCTTACGAAGTACTGCCCGGCCTGCCAGGCCGTTCATTCGATTCACTACTTCAACCGAGACGCCAGCCGCCCCGATGGTCTTCAGTCCTCCTGCCGAGGGGCAAAGAGTCTCTGGAATCGCAGGCGCTACGTGCATCAAACCGCCTGCCGGACGGCCATCCGGCCGCTGATAAGTAGCACACGCAGAAGAAGGGAAGCCTCTGTCTCTGCGTCGTGCCAACAACGGGAATAAATGACCGGAGAGTTGAAGGCTGAGACCTATTTATCTCTAAGATACATAGGAGGGCAGGGCGACGCGCCTTGTCGGCCTGCTTCTCGAATTACTTGCGCTTCCCGTCACTCCCGTGCATCATCACGGCTCGCATAGACAACTGCGACTGGTTTGGCGACCAGAATGTTCCAAGGCGGATGACCGCCTCCCGGCGGTATTTTTACGTCCGTACGCACTTGCGCACCCTCTTTGGGCGGGCGATTGCGGGGATACCTTCGGGTATGCCGGTCTCCTTGGACGCCGGTTCGCCAACCCTGCTTTCTGCCCGCCCACCCCTATATCTGCGGGATGCGGGCTTAACCTTACCGGAAGCCCACCGCATGACCGCACCTCAGATTTCTTTCGCCCGCATTCCCTCAAAGCTCCAAGGCGTGCCGCCTCTTAAAGTGCGCCTGCCTCTCCCGGTTTTTGAGAAAGAAGACGCCCTCGGGTGCGCCCTGGAAGTCCTCGCTCAACGTGGCATTCACCTGAAGCACCGGGACTTGTCAGGAGCCTCGCTCCAAGACCTTCAGCTTCGAGGGCTGCGGATGACTTGTTGCGACCTGACGGGCGCCGACCTGACGGGCGCGGACCTGCGAGGGGCCACACTCCGCGATTGCGCCTGGACCGGCGCACGGATGTAGCGCGAAACGCGCGGGGTTCTCGCTATGTCGATTACCCCGCCACCGTGTCTAGAGCAGCCCCCTCATCGCTGTCCGCATCGCTCTGCCATTCCCTTCCCTAGCGACATCTGGGCCACTTAACGCGCCCACTTTTCCCAAGATCACAGAACCACGCGACCGGCCGCCACGCCCTTCGCGTTGTCGGCACGCCTGCGCTTCTCGCAGTCTCCCAAACCCACTAAACGACTGCGAGGCCGCACAGTCCTCCAGCAATCATCGGACCCCCATGGACACCACGAATCCGGTTACGTCGTCATCCGAACCTTTCGAAATTCCACGCCCAGCAGTCGCCCCTGGCAACCAAATGGAAGCCGCCCTGCCGTCGTCGCCACGCCTCAATGACGGCTGGAAGCCTGACGAATCCGTAGCCCACCTAGACGACCCGGATTGGGTTGATGCATTCAAGGCCACTTGGATGTTCAACACCAGCGCGGGCCAGTTGATCCGCCATGCTGGCTTGGACGACGCTGATCCGCATGACCCGACCCGCCAGAACTTCAACCCGTTCCAGCACTACGGGGCAATCAAGGACACCCTGCCTGAAGAGATCAAGCGGGCGGTCTACATCGGCCAGTTCGATCACGTCCGCTCTGAGTCGGAGTGGGAGCGACAACAATCCCTGATCTCCATGAACCTCGCAGACCGGCGTACCGCCGCAAGTCATAACGCCTCGGGCGTAGCAAACTTCATGGCGTCGATGTTGGATATTCCGACCCTTTTGAGCTTCGGGACTCTCATGCCTGCTATGGCCGGAGGGTCCATAGTCGCTCGGCTTGCCCAAGGCGCGACCATCGGTCTCCTGGACGCCGGAGCATCCGAAGCCGCGCTGCAAAACCTGGACCCGACCCGGACCAAGGAAGAAGCCATCATGTCCATCGGCGGCGGCATCTTCATTGGCGCGGGCCTGGGCACTGCCGCTGGTCTGATCTCCAAGAAGTTCCATCCTGGCTCCCCGGACAACCCGCTGATCGAAGGCGCTCCTGCGATGGACACCTTCGAGCAGCGGGTCGGTCAGGCCTACCCAGAGGGCGATGCCCGCTCCACGGTTGATTCCGCGACGGGCGGGTCCATCGGTGCAGCCGCAGTGCGTCACGATGACTTCGCCATCGCGGTCGGAGACTCCAAGTCCGCCCGGCTGGTCGATGCGGCCCTGAGTGCCCCTACGCCCATCGGACGGCTGAATGGCTACTTGGGCAACGCCCAGGAAGCCATCGTCAAGTTGTTCGACCTAGGCGGGCTGGCGACCAAGCGCAACATGCGCGGCCAAGCCCACGGGGTCGAGGCGGAGTCCTGGCTACGCCATTACCAGCACATGGGCGAAGCGACCGTCCGCGACATCGACACGCACATGCGCGAGGCGATGATCGACGTGAACGGCTGGACCAGTTCCAAGCTGGGCGGCGCTGCCGACCAGATCACCCAAGGTCTCTGGGACCCGCGCAAGCTGACGCGGGAGGTCTACATCGACCTGTTGCGCAACCAGCGGGCCGCCATCGTCACCGGCAACACCAACGTGGACGCCGAAGCACTGAAAACCCTGACCGACCTGGGACTTCACCAGGAGCAGGCGGCCATGGTGCTGGGCAAGGTGAAAGCCTCCAGCAAAGCCTACGGCGATCACCTGGACTCCATGTGGGCCGAGGCCGAGCGCATCGGGCTGGCGACTCCCGAGATGCGCAAAGAGAACTACGGCATGCCTGTGATCTACAACACCCAGGCACTCGCCGAGAAGCGCGGGGTCGCCCGTGCCTTGCTCATGCGCAACCGGGCAGACAACCCGTCCGAAGAGTTCCTGATCGAACACGGCTACATCAAGGACCCCAACGCCAAAGTCCCCGCTGGGGAAACTGAAGCCGCTGGCCCTACCTACTCATCCTGGCAACAGATAGTGGATGCTCAAGACCACGGGATGCAGGACGATATCCTGACCCACTACCGTGGGACGCTGGAAGACCTCCGCATGGAGGAAGCTCACCAGCGTGTGATGAGTGCCCAGCAGGCGCAGTTGAAAGCCACCGAAGAGTTTGCTGACTTGGCCTCGGGCCTCTCGGACGCCAAGAAGGACCTGAAGAACGCATCGCTCAAGATGATGCGTGCCGAGGTCCGAAGCTCCGAGGCGAACTGGCATGGCCGCTCCCTGGCCTCCGCCACCCGAACCGCAGAGAAGGCCGAGACAAAGGTCCACGCGGTTCTCCGCAAGATCGAAGACCCTGACGCACTGTCAGATGATCTCCGTGCCCAACTGGAGGCCGATGGTTTCAAGCTGGACCGCAACACCGCTCAGGTGCGGCAGGCATACCAGCAGCTGGATGAAGTCCAGGAAACCGTTGAAGCTCTCCGAGTGGAGAAGGTCGAGGCGGGACCGATGCCACCCCGCGATGCAGTCCTGGCAAACACCGGGCTGCGCGAGGCGCTTCAGGCTCGTCGGGAAGCCCAGGCCGCCCTCAAGGCCGCCAAGGCCGAGTTCGATGCCACCGCTGCCCGTATGGGCAACACCCGTGACTGGCAGGCCGCTGTGGACAAAGAGGTCCGGCGTCTCATCGCCAACGAGGACGACGCCCTGAACGCCCCGGGCCTACGCTCCACGCTCATGTCCCAACGTGAGCGCCTGGACGCTATGGCCGAGGCATACGAACGCGCCGTCGCCAAGTGGCGTGAGGCAAGTGGCATCTACCGCGAGGCCCGCACAGCGAACAAGCTGGGCAAGCTCGAACTGGCCCAGTCCGCCAAGGAACTGCGCCGCGCCATCCGCGCCCGTGCCCGCGTCGAGAAGCGCAGCCCCCTCTCCCACGAGGTGGATGACTGGCTCGACCGGATGTCGGGGGCCGACTCCCGCCGTCCTGGTGGCCTCTTGCTTGACGCAGACCCCATCACGGGCCGTCTACGTGAGCGGACCATCAAGTGGCGGCCCGACGAGTTCAAGGAACTCATGGACCAGGGCCTGCTGCAAAGCGACCCGATCTATGGACTCCAGCGGTACTCAAAGGACATGGGAGCCGAGATCGCTCTACACAAGGCATTCGACGGTCAGGGCAACGTGGACATCATGAAAGGTATCCGCGACGAGTATCACGCCCAGATTGAGAAGGCCCGCGCCGCTGGCGATACCAAATGGGTTGAGCGCCTGAACCACTCCCTCCAGAAAGCGGAGAAGGACGTGGCCCAAGGGTTTGACCGCATTCGCGGGATCGCCTACGAGAACACGGATCGCAACGGTCTCCTGTGGCTCGCTGACACCATCGGCCGCATCGGTCTCCTGCGCTACGTGGGAGGCTTTGTGCAGGGCTTTGTGGGTGAGGTGGCCACGTCAGCTGTCGCAGCGCGTGGTGGCGCTCTGGGCCTCGGCAAGACCGTCGCCACGATGGGGCGGGACATCCGGTACATCCTGAAGAATGCCGAGAAGGGCGACCCGGGATTCAAGGAACTCGCCAAGATTCTCGGGACCTTCGAGAACTCCATCCACATGGGCCTGAGTGATCGGGCCTACGGTGGCGGCCCCGGCGACATCGCTGGGATCGGCACCGGGATGGTGAAGAAGACCACTGCGGCGTTTGACCGCGCCACGCACTTAGCCGCCGACAAGATCGCCGCCGTGACCCTGCTGAAAGGCTGGTCCGACATGGCACGTCGCAGCGCGGGTTTGGTGCAACTGTCGAACATCGCGGAGTGGACTCAGAAGGTGCATGCGGCCACGGGGTCCTGGGACACCGTGCTGCCCGAGAAGGTCAGGCTGGACCTGCTGACCCTCGGTATCGGGGAGCAGGACGCCCGCGCCATGGGTCGCCAGTTCGCCATGCACTCCGAGACCGTCAAGGACCACGGCGGACTGGTCAAGCCCAACACGCACAAGTGGATTGCATCAAGCAACCCCGAAGGGCGTGAGATGGCTGACCTGTTGTCGGTGGTCCTGGAGAAGACGCAGAACCGCGCCAGCTACGCCAAAGGCATGGGCCACATGCCCCTGCTGATGGACAAGTGGTACGGAAAGCTGTTTCTCCAGTTCCAGTCCTATGGTCTCCAGTTCTTCAGCAACTTCATGCGGGTCAATGCGCAACGCATGGCCCTGACGCCCACGGACCTCAAGGCATATCAGGCGATGAGCTTGATGCTCGCCGCAGGCGTCATCACGACCGAGATTGGCTACATCCGCGCCACGGGTCGCAGTGACCTCCAAGGGACCACTGCGTCTATCCCGGAGCGCGGGAGCCACGAACACATCAAGGACGTCGTGATGCGCAGCGGAATGCTGGGCTACATGAGCAGCTATGTCGATGCGGGCCTGACCACGGCCTTCCCGTCCCTCAAGGGCGCGGGGTCCAAGTACAGCAACAACTCGAACTGGCTCGTGAATCTCCTGGGTCCCGGCTACGGCGTCCTCGACACCGTATCCAGCGCCTCTGCCAACGCGGCAGCGGGTGACTGGAGCAAGGCCGGTCGCCAACTGAAGACGCTTATTCCAGCGCGACAACCCGTCGATCTCCTGCATGGACTCGGCATCACACTAACCAACTAGGGCGGCGATGGCCGCCGTTGAAAATGACGAAAGGAAAGATATGACAGTCTTCAAGCGGCCTAAGTCCGATATCTGGCAATGTAAGTTCTCTCTTAAAGGCGTTTTGGTCAGAGAGACTACGGGATGCAGAGACAAGGTAGACGCCCAAGCATGGGAGGTCAGGCGGCGTAAAGAGATTCGTGATGCTGCCGAGGCAAAGCGGCGAGGGTTCCGGCACATGACGCTATCCGCCTTGGCCGATTCATGGCTGTCTATGTCTGAGAAGACACACCGAGATCACAGGAACAACATCTCCAGAGTGCGCAAGCTGTTCGGGGACAAACTTAGCCAAGGGAAGGGGAGGCAGTGGCGGCTTACCCCGGGGGCGCGTTGGGGCATGCCAAGAAACATTAATGTCGCTGATCTTACCCAAGCCCACCTTGTCGAACTGAAGAACGCCCGGCTCGGCGAGGGCGTCAGCTTTGCCACGGTCAACCGCGAGATTGCCTTGATGCAGACGCTGGTGGGCTACGCGAAATCTATCAGCGTTCTGACACCTGAACCTTCGTTGATATGGACGCACGGCAGAAACAAGGCGGCGTCTCTGAAGCTTCCCGAGCGTCGCGGCAAGCTCCGTTGGTTGACCTTGGCAGAGGAGACCGCATTAATTTCAAGTCTCCGGGACTGCGTAGAGCGCCGTGGTGGCGATCAAGTTGCTCTAGATGCCTACACGTTAACTGTGTTCTTGCTTGACACTGGTGGGCGGTACAGCGAAGTGGCAGCGTTGCAGTGGTCGCAAGTAGATCTCCAGGCAGGTGCGGTTACGCTGTTTCGATCAAAGGTAGAAAACGAAAGCGTGCTCCGCCTGCCTCTTCGTACCCTCACATTGCTTAAGGCTCGGTGGGAGTCAATGAAAGGGCTGGAGTACTCGTATGTCTTCCCGAAGTTCATCGGAGGCGCGTGGGCTGGCGTAGATCGCCCCAGGGGGCACGCCACTCAGGCGATCCAGACGCATATAGATGGATGCGGCTTGAATGCAAACCCTAAATTGGACAGAGTGACGCCCCACACCTTTCGGGATACCTACGCTGCTCGGCTAGTTCAGGCCGGTGTATCGCTTCAGAAGGTCTCACACCTTTTGGGGCATTCCAGCGTCCTGATGACGCAGAAGTATGCGCATCTGTGCCCTGAGGCTGCAGGGGCGGAGGCTGCGGCGGTGCTGGACCGGATTCATGCTCCGACGCCAGTCACTTAAGGCAGCTCGCTGATTGGATACGCGAAGCTCTGCCGACATGCCCATTGCGTCTTCGGCAATATTCAACAAATGGCCGACGTTGCGTCTTCGGGTAGTGGCGGGACTTCTCCTTATACAGAAAGCCAATGAGCCTCAATCAAACGCATCACATCACTTCCCGCAGTGCGCCATTAAGACTGCAATCGCTTGATAAGCGTCGGGCGGTCCCTTTTTCTAGCAATCTTCCCGTCCGCTGCGCAATGTCAGCACAACATCAAAGAGGAGTTACTTAGTCCTACAAAATTGCTGTATAACGTAACGGCTTGACTTTCCATAGATGTTTTCCGAACACGTCACCGGGGTGGGCCAATGATGAAGAGAAGGCGTTTCAGAATATATTTTTCGCAGTTCTTCGATGTTGACCCAAAGGTTGTCGAGGATTACGGCGCTTTCGATATATCGCTGATCAACGATCTTCCGTTATTCATTGATCCATTTCTGCTTTTCAATAGCGATAATCAAAAATATCAAGAGCTTCACGAGGAGATGATCCGGTACATGCTGTTCTTAAAAGAACAGTCTGCGAAGAAGCTTCCTGCTGGGCTGGTCCAGGCCTGGTTCCATTTCCCTGAAGTCAAGCAAAACTGGATGGGCTTCAGTAAAAGCGGAAACGGTGGTCGTGGACTGGGGGCCAAGTTTGCAGAGTCGTTGAAAATAAACTTCACATCAGTATTTTCTGATTTTGGTGAGGAAACTAAGACGCATACACATCTTGGCAAGTTGACTCTTATTAAAAGTGGGGTCGGAAAGGATAATATAAGTGATTTCACTTGTAACCTTATAAAGGGTTATCTGGCTGAGTTCACTGAGAAGTTTGCTTTGGAAAATATAGATCCATCAAAGCTAAAGAAATTCAATATAAGTAAAGTTAAGTTCAATTACGAAACCCAATCGTGGTCGGCCAAGCAATTTGTTCTTCCGAAATTTGGTTCAGATTTCGTCTTGCTGACACCGTTGGATATATTGACTAAAGATGACGCCTGGATATCACATAACGGCTTTGTCGAAGATTTTTCTGCTGTACTGCAGTCAGTAGGAAATACCAGTCTGCGCTTGCAGATGGAGAACTACTTTGCTTCAAAAATTCCGATTGAGGCCAATAAGCGGCAGCGCGAGGAAGCTATTGAAAAGGTGGTTAGTAAATACCCAGATTTGTTGAACTTGTACGTAAAAATGCAGGAAAAATCGGGGGATGAGGCCGCAGCCACGAGTGCGGAGAAGGTGCAGGCTGCGCAGCAGATTTTCGTAGCGCAATTGCAGAGGTTGATTGACCTTGTAGATAAAACCAAGTTCTACGAGACCGGCACTGACAGTTACGCCGAAGGGATGAAGCGAGTTCAGTTCCTGAAGCATGTTATTGAAAAGCAGGATGGCTATAGAATATTCTATTTGAGTGGAAAACCTATATCTAGAGAAAGTGATTTGCAAATTATGTTTAAGCTGACATGGTTTGCATCTGATTTTAGTGCTGATGCGGAAGTAAATAATGGGCGCGGACCGTCTGATTTTCTTGTTTCCTACGGAAGCGGGGATAAATCCGTTATTGAGTTCAAGCTTGCAAAAAATTCTCAGCTAGAAAAAAATCTTCAGAATCAGGCTGAAATATACGCGGATGCGTCTAGAGCGACTCATCCTCCAATTAAGGTTATTCTGTACTTTAAAGAGGCGGAGTTTAAAAAAGTCCAGATTATCCTTGGTCGGCTCAAGTTGGATAAGTCAAAGGATATTGTTCTAATTAACGCCGCGCCTAAAGCGTCAGCTTCTAAGACCTAAGCCTGAGTAGAGCGCCGTCTTGTAGGAGACCTACATTTGAGGAACTTCTGGCCTAGTAGTGATCGCCCTGATTGCGGCATCACGAATCTGAGATCCAGTGACTGCCGTGGGGGCTTGATAAGGAGGCTCTCAAGTGCTACGGTGTAGGTCGTGTCAATTAACCACACCGCCTCGTGTTGACATTTGTCTAGGTCTCCCAGGGAAACGTTAGGATTTCGCGAGGTTCGAATCCTCTCGCCCCGACCACTTGATGTGGTCGAATTCTTGAAAGTGTTTCCCGACACTTTTAGCTGAAAGCCGGTATCGCGCAAGCGGGCCGGCTTTTTTGCGTTTGCGCGCGTCAAGACCCGTGAGCGGCTTGCCGTCTCACCCCACCCGATCAGCGGCGCAGTTCGATCACTTGCTCCGCGCCCACGGCGCGTGCGCGCAGCTGGCCACAACCGCCTTCCACGTCTTGTCCGGCGCTGTTCCTTATCTTGGTCAGCACGCCGCGGCGGTGCAGGGTGCGGACAATCTCGCGGATGCGTTCGGTATCGGGGCGTTCGTATTCATCCCCTTCCAGGCTGTTGAAGGGAATGACGTTGAGCACGCCGAATTTGCCCTTGAGCAGGCGCGGAATCGCGTCGAGTTCGTCGTCACCGTCATTCACGCCCTTGAGCAGCGTCCACTGGTACTGCACCGGGTAGCCGGTGTCACGCGCATAGGCTTCACCCAGCTCGACCAGTTCTTCCGGCGTGATGTGTGGCGCGCGTGGCAGCAGGTGCCGGCGCAGATCGGCCTTGGTGGTATGGAGCGACAGCGCCAGCGCAGGTTTGACGCGTTGTTGCGGCAAGGCCTCGAACACGCGCCGGTCACCGACGGTGGAGAAGACCAGGTTCTTGTGGCCGATGTTGCCTTCCGTGCCGAGCAGGTCGATGGCTTCGAGCACGTTGGTGAGGTTGTGCGCCGGTTCGCCCATGCCCATGAAGACGACTTTCTTCACCGCGCGCAGACGCCGCGCCATCACAAACTGGGCAAGGATTTCCATGCTGGTGACTTGGCGGATCAGGCCGCTCTTGCCCGTCATGCAAAAAAGACAGCCCACCGCGCAGCCAACCTGGGTGGACACACACAGCCCGTCGCGCGGCAGCAGCACGCTTTCCACCATCTGGCTGTCGGCCAGCGAAAGGAGCAGGCGCGAGCCGTCGTTGCCAGCATGTTCGGCGTGGATGCGGGCAAGGCCGTCCAGTTCCATCGTCAGCGCGGGTAGCGCATCACGCACCGCGAGCGGCAGGAAGTTGTCGAAGCGCCGCCGCCACGTGTCGCTATCGAACGCTTGCCCGCTCAGCCAGGCGCGCACGATCCGTCCACGATGAGTGGGCTGGGCGCCAAGGGCCGCGAGGCGTAGTTCGAAGTCAGAAAAGCGCATGGGGAGCGGATTTTACTCCGCCCGGTATGGGCGCTCGCGAAGCGGCGCCGGCCCTTCACGTTGTGAAACCTAGTTTGGCTTCCAAAAGACGTAATTTGCCTGATACGCCACGTTGATTTGCTCGCCAACATTCGAATTCGCGCACGGTACTTGGGGAGGCGCTCCGCCTGCGCTGACGAGTCTTTGAATGTAGGTGACGCCCGTCAGTATTCCCACGCCGACGGAAGGATTAGCGAGGACCAATTGGTCATAGAGCCGATCGGCGCCGGAGTGCGCGCGCACGATTTCCATACCCGTCAATGCCGACCCGTCAGCACTTTTCCAGGTTTCTGGTGGGCTCGTGTAGGTGCCACTGAGGCGTTCGCTTGAATTACCGAGTGTGGCCGAAGCAGATTTGATTATCCAGGCAAGCTTGGCGCCATCCGTTCGGAGGGTTTGGCACACATAGGTAATGTGCCCGTTCGCAGGCGCATTCCACGCGATTGAATTATCTGCCGGCACCTGCATCAGTGCCGGCAAACTGTTATCTGCCACGGCGAGCGGCGCGAGCGTAATGAGTCCGACGGACAGGAGCAAGCCAATTGGCGGCTTGAGGAAGTGCGAATCACGCTTTTGCATGGGTGTCCTTCGATTATCAAACCGCCAGAAAGGGCGAAAAAATCATACACAGTTTAAGTTCATGGTTCCGGAACTAAACTATTTGGAACGATTGTATAAAAAAGACACAATAATTAGTAAAAATATTATCTAACTTGCTTAGAATTTTTCTGTAATCTTCCTGTCAGCTCACGTAACGACTTACGTCCCAGCTGGCGCGGCGCCCGCGTCGTACCGCCAACAGGATTAATCCCCCGCTCGGATTCGGGGGATTGCATGACCGCACACCATCTTCAAATTTTCGGGTAGTTCGCTGCACTGCTTAGTGCTTGTTTCCACGAAGATCGCAAGAGAGGTAGACCATGCAAGATAAGCCGCCCGTTCCGGGCC
>Ga0256907_1000172_pt1 | contig 19813 bp, 8 predicted proteins | sample MC6MC0745MT_FD_186329 | JGI IMG/M metagenome (GOLD analysis project Ga0256907, IMG submission 186329) | Metatranscriptome of enriched soil aggregate microbial communities from Iowa State University, Ames, United States - MC6-MC0745-MT... | ecosystem: Environmental > Terrestrial > Soil >... | reverse complement strand
CTTAATGCACTATAAAGGTCATTGTAAGCCTTTACATAATCGTCTTTTTCAGTCGTTACCGCATATTGAACAGCTTTTGCTTCAAATGTAGGTTTCTCTGCAACAATCATATCTAATTCATTTTTTAATGTATGCTTTTCAAGAGGTGTAATCTTGTCATCTGCCATCATATCTGCAACTGAAATATTTGCTTCATAAGCTTTAATTTCTTCTGATGATGCAGGTCTTGAAATCATAGAGTCGATATAGATTGTCTTTGCAGGTTTAGTAGCATCAAATGCTCCATAACTACCCATAGCATAAAGTCTATATCCACCAAAGTCTGTTGGCACAGGAACTTTAAATACTGTAGAAACCGTATACCATTTGTTCAATGTTGGATTTGGAACTACATCCGAGAATTTAAATCTACCTTCAAATGCACTGTTTGCATTATCTGCTCTTAAATATCTAAACAGGATACCTGCTCCATTGATAGAACCGCTTTCCAATTTAAATGTTGATTCAACATATACATATTGATAGTATGGTTTATTTAAATATCCGTCACCACTTAAATAGCTTTCCGCTCCCAGAGCATTTGTATATTTAACAGACTTGCCATTACCATTTTCTGATGCTACTTTTGTAGGCTGTGTTCCGACATGACCATTAAAACCAACTGGATATGTTCCTGTCCAATCAGCAAAGTTATAGTTTTTATTAATATATGCAGATTCACTAGAAGTAGCTTTATCAATATTTTCTCCAACCTTAGAAACAAACGTTTGATGGCTTGTTACTGTAGATGTAATATTGTCTGGTTGCACTGCAAATTCAGTTTTATAGATACGTTGTTCTAAGTCGAATGGTGATTGTGACCAGTCACTTGCCTTATTACCAAACTCTACCTTCAATCCTGTTGTCCAAAACTCACCTGTACATCCTTCTAAACCATGTTTGAAAGATATTTTTGTAAGCTTGACAGCTTGTGCAGGAAGTGATAATTTAATAGTAGCAGTATACTTCTTCCAAGTCATATTAGTTCCAGAAATGTATAAAGTCTCTGTAACATTCCCATCGCTATGTATATGTGGATATCTGTATTTCTTAACTCCACTTGCATCTTCACCCTCAATAACTAACTCTCCAAATCTACCTAGTAGATATGTTTGAGCACCTTGGGTGATGTTCTGATATTTTAACCAGTATTGAATGGTAACCTCTTTATCCACAAGCTGTTCACAAGCTTTTCCACTCCATAGAGTAGGGACGAAGATACCGCCATTCTTATTAACTGTGTTTTTAACATGGTACGCAAACTTAAATGGTGGTTCTTCTGTTGAAATATCAACTATCTCTTTAACGTCACCAGAGTAAGAAGCACTCCATAAACCTTCTGTTAAAGGAATTTCGAAACTACCATTACTAGCATAGTTCGTTCCACCACTATAAGAATTGTCCACATTCTCTTTTGCTACTTGAATTGTATATGTAGCAAGGTCATCTACTGCTAGATAGAATTGCAACCATGTGTCTCTAAATGTAGCTTTAGTAACATTGATAATCTTATCTTTATTTGCTACTGAAACATCCCAAGGCTTAACTGGTGTCATCGCATCAAGGTAGTCTTTTAAAGCCGTATATTTAGCTTCAACAGCTTTATATTTCGCATGTGTAGTTGAAATACCAATTTGTTGAGCTTGCTTACGAACTGTATAGAACGTACCTTTTGCACCACTATCCAATGAGCCAAAAGCAGGTAAAAGTGCCTGTGCATCTGGAATTACAGAACCAATAATATCAGTTATTTTATCTTTGATTACTTGTCGTTCATTATAATCTAGGACTCCATCATTAGCCATGTTACCTAGAGTTTCAGTGATATCAGTAATAACCTCATATGTATCCTCTGGTGCAGGTGACCAATCTGTAGGAATATTCCCCTCTGTTAACTGGATATTCTTCATCCACCATTTTTCAGGCATTGGATTCTTGTAAATAAACGGTGTAAATAAATACGCATTCCCATCGTCTTTTACTTTAAATCTTAAAATAATCTTATGCCATTTATTGGCAACAAGTGTTCTTTGTCCACCATCTACAGTGATAAAACCATCAATACCTGTCTGACCTGTTAGACCACTTACGGCAACCCATTCATGTAAAGGTGTACTTGAACTTAATAGCATATCTGTATCGAACATGATTTCTGTACTGTACACATATTCTTTACCGTTATTAACAGGAACGCTAACAGTTCCTTTCACTGAACCTGTAGCAGATAAACAAGGGAATCCATCTTTATCAACAACCACAAGATTAGTTCCACCGTTGTTCGTAGCCCATCCGTTTGTATCTCTAAATAGACCACTATTTCTTAGTAGGTTTCTTCCACCCACTATAACATTTGCTGATTTTTGCCAATCACCATTTTGATAAACATAAAGCTGTGCTTCTGTTGTATTCCACCATAATTGTCCCTCTGTTGGATTGGACGGTTTTGTGGCAGAAACAATCACATCATTTAAATCTGTCAAAGTTAATTGACCTGTACCGATTAATTTTGGCATTCGCCTTCACTCCTATTTTCCTTTTATCCAATCATAAGAAAGAGCCTTATTAATAAATAAGACTCTCTTTTCTCACAATTTAATTATATCATTACTATTGACTTTTGTCAAAAAATGCGTTATGATAATACTAATTATTTAGATACTTCACAAATAATGTTACCACGTACTGTAACGTCATTTCCGTCAACATCAATAGTCTTACCAGTTTTACTGCCTGCTCCACCCCAACCAGACACACTAGTCATTTTAACATTGTTGTTATCATATAAATACCAAGTGTATGTGTATCCTTGGTTTCCTAATGGGTCAATCTCTGCTCCTGCTTGATATATTTTAGCAGTAAGCTTAGTTGTTCCAACACCATTCTTGAATGTGTTGATACCAACGATTGTTACCATGAATGGGTCTGATACGTCAATTACCGTACATACATCTGAATATTTAACAGATAAGTATGTAGCCACACATTTGAATGACTCAACGTTTACAATCGCTGATGCAGGGATTGTAATTGTATCAGTTGTGTAACCTGTTACACCGTTAGCTGATGCCACGTCTTTCATTAATCTCCAACCTGCACCACCATCTGTGTCAGAACCATTAGAACCAACAGGAGAAGCAGTAGGGTCTTGGTAGTACCATTTGTATGTAACGCCAGATGTTTGCACTGTAGAACCTTTATATAAGTCACAGTGGGCAGTCAGCGTACCGTTGGCATTCTTGATTGTATTCCCATCTGGTGTCCAAACTGTTGCACGAAGAGCATCTTGTCCATTAGTACCATTTGTACCATCGGAAACTACAGGGATGATTTGCTCATCTAGTAATACTGTAACTCCACCTGCTTGATATAATCTAACTCTTATAGCTTTAATTCCTGCTGTTGGAGTCCAAGTCTTTGTAGCTTCGTTGATGTTACCTGTTTGGCTTGAATACTTATCTGTCCAAGTTGTTCCATCTGTTGTCTCTGCGATAATGAAACGTCCTGCATAATCTCCAACTGCACCTGTACCTGTTTGAGACTTAGCAGTAAACGTTACTGTAGCAGGCGTATATGCTCCACTAGAGTTTTTAGATATTGCTACGTTAGATGACATTAACCAATATGCTGTAGCACTTGAACCATTAGCACCTGCTTTATTTTTAGTTAATGTGAATCGTTTTACAATGTTTGAATATCCAGATTTCGATGCGGTAAACTCTACATAACCTGTATCAGCAGACATTGCAGTAACAGTTGCAGTAGCACTTGATGTAGCTTCTGTTACAGTTACGTTGCTTCTTGTTTGTACAATTGTCCAACCAGTCGCAACACTAGCTCCTTCATAGATTGTTAGAGTAGATGATGCACCTGTGAAATTACCATTAGCACCTGCACTATCTGTTGGTACGCTATGAGAGTCATTACTTAAAACACCCATGATAGCGTTTGTACCGTTAGCACCATTTGTACCGTTAGTTACTTTTACAATCTCATATTCTGCTTTTGCTGTTACTGTGAAGTTAGTATCAGTATCTAAGTATTGCATCTCACAGATATACGTCATAGAGTTGTTAGAAGCCAATACGTTATTCTTAATTGTAAGAGTAACAGGTTTTCCAGTCCCTAAAGTATAATCTGCTGTGCTTGCTGTAATCTCTGTTAATGCACCAGTTGAATTTGTTTGTACATACCATTTAGCAGATGTAGCTTGACCTGCCACATCCGTTGGTGTACCTGCTACGAATAATTGTGGTGTTAACACGTTATTTGCAGTTGAATAGTTTGGTACATACGTACCTCCACCATTTGGATTATAAATTACTTGTCTTTGTTGCGTAGACCCAATAAACATGATTAGCTGTTTGCTATCATTTAAGTCCACAAGAGTTAATTGCCCCTGTGCTACAATTGCCATTTTTTACCATTCCTTTTCCTCATAAATGTTTATTACATGTCGATATCGCATGTGAAAATTGCTCTCTGATACACTTCCAGATTTGTGACATGGATTTTATTTCCAACGCCAACATGAGAATTTGTCCATGCAGTATCAAGCACTCCATCTTTGTCAAATTTCTTCCAAATAAAACCTGCTTTTGGAACTGTGTCAGTGATTTCTTTTTGACCACGCCATACTCTAGCTGTGATATCTGTATCAATGTCACCGTTTCTAAAAGTGAAACCTTTTGTCGAATGGAACTCAATTTTGTATACAACATCATTCTTGACTTCATCAATCTCATCTCGAACGCTTTCTGCTGTATCTTTAGCTTGGTCTGCAATCTGTTTAGCTCTGATTGATAACTGTTTCTCAACTTCTGTTTCTGCATTATCATAGTTTTTAAATCTAGCATCAAAGATATTTCTGTCGATTCTTGTTGTATATGCCATATTGTTAGGGTCTAACAAAGGCTTATCTCCATGCAATTGTACGAATAAATAATCATATAGTTCTGCGTATCTTGTGTGATATTCTGTTACGAATGCCAAGTCGCTTCCATTATTCTCATAGTAGTTATTTATTTTAAATGTATTAGCATTGTATGAGTTAAGAATCTTATCCCATTCAATCTTTAACATCTTCTTCTCGTAAGCTGTAATCATGTTATCAGCTTTGAATTCATCTACGAAGTTAGATGAATCTGTGAATCTGTCAATTAAGTTTCCACCACTGCTTGACTCTAAAATAAACGCACTAGCATCAATTCTTACACCGTTCTTATCAAACGTGAATGAGCCAGAACTATTTGTTAGAATCAAGTTTTCACCTGCGATAATTTGACCGATTAGACGTTCTGCAACGATACCATCTGGTTTGATTGCAGTCTTCCATGTTTCTCCTTTATCTTGCGATAAAGCAATCACCCCAGACTGGATAATAACTACTTCATTTGGATTATCTGGGCTTGTAACAATCATTCCACGATTACCGATTTCAATAGAGTTGTTAACCCCTGCGATAATCTTGTTCTTTGTTGCATCCCATTCACTCGTTACGATATTGCTTACAGTATCCTCAATCTTGTTTACCTTATCCCATTTGTACTTATTAGCTTCTACTAGAGATGAAGCACTAGAGTTACTGTATAATAATTGAACTAGCTTTTCTGTATCACTTAATAAATCCTTTGTATTTGCAACTGTGATACTAGCTTCGTTGTTTTCTAAATCGTATTTAATCTCAATAATCTTAGCTGTATACTCAATATTCATTTGAGGATATTTAACCTTGATTAAATCTCCCAAAACGAGTTTATCCCAATAATATTGTTCTTCAATAATGTTCAATAGATTGTCAATTGTTACATCTAGCACGACTTTTGGTTGTCGAATTTCTTCAAACTTCTTCAAACCATCTTGATATAATTCTTTTGCATCTATGTATTTATCATCTGCCCACTTACTCTCAATGATGAATAGATTTAACTCATCTAATAGTTGAGGTGTAAATCCGCTACCAGTAGCAATTTCATCTTGCAATTTATCAATTTGTGTGTCATAATTTTTAATAGCATTAGTGATGATATCATTCTTTTGTCTCTGTGCAGTGATTTGAGCAGTTTTGTCAGTCCACTCTTTTTGACGTTGAGCAATTAACGTTTGATTCTCTGTAGCCTTTGCAGTATCTAGCAGACCCTCAATCGTCTTTAACTCTCCTTCTAATTGAGTTAACTTAACTTCTTCTGTTAATAATTCAGTCTCTTTAGCTGTCTTATCATCCATGTAGCTCTTGATAATAGGTGCTTTCAACTTGATTAACTCTTGCTGATTCAAGATTGCATGACATAATTCGTCAGACATAAAGAATGAACTCTTGATGGTTTTTTTGTTTATATCACGTTCAAATGGATACATAAAGAATGAGAAGTCTTCAATATATGCTTGACCTGTTGGGTTTACTGCATGAATGCCCAACCCTTCATTACCAGAAATATACAATCTAGTAACCATCTCATCTGTTGTTCTCGTTTTCTTAATTGAACGTAAGAAACGACCATAGTTTACAGTCATACCTCTAAATTGACCATTCTTAGACATATCCTTGAATGATACTTTTCTGTTTTCTGTATCCCAAACAATCAGAGCACCGTAAGTCTCTCCTGCCTGTGTAATACAATCTAGAACGTTTGAATCTGTCCCAGAATCGAATGAGCGAAACATCGCATCAAACATTGGGTCAACCGTCCCTATTTTCCAAATAGTGGAACTTAAAAGATTCTTTAATAAATCAGTAGCGTTAATAGAATCTTCTGTGTATTCACTTACCCTTTTCCCTTTTAACTCATAACCTAAAGAAAAAGCAGTAACGTTGAAGATATCGGAATCATCACCGTCTTCTTCAATTCCGTCAACTACATACCATTCCTTGTATGCTCCCATTGTAACTCTGATTAACATTTTCTCTTTAATCAATTCTACGTGAGGATTGCTTTCTTCGTCTTCAATGAAATGAGGAATAGAGAAGCTTAGTTCGTTGATGTTGCCTAACTTAATAGACATCTCTCCACGCATCTTTTCATGAATGTGAGAGATAATCGTCTTGTTAGGTTTAGCTAAATGAAATTTAGCTTCTTGCAACCGTTTATTATAATCAATATCAATAAACAAGCTCTATACCCCTTTCCTATACTTGATGTAAATCGTACACTTCAAATAACTCTTGCGGTGTAACGTTTCCTATGTTGTCATAATTATTTCTTTTTATTCCTGCTTTATAATAAGCTAAGTCGATTAATTCAGAACAAATCATCTTATTAGCACTATTAAAATAAGCATCTCTTTTTCTCTTAAATACCAAAGATAAGAATATGCCAATCAGTTGCAGATAATCATATCCCATACCTAACTGTTGATGAGCGTATCTTATAATCTTATCTGTAACTTCTTTTGGTTGATAACCTGTAGTATAAACAACGTGTTCATCACTTAATTGTATCCTTGCAAGCTTAGTCTTACTGAATCTATCCGACTCAATAATAGTTGCAACTCCTGTCATCTTGTCATATCCAACGATAATGGCAACATGTGTAAACTCGCTCTTTGTAACTTTGGCAATCATCTTAGATATTAAAGAATTGGTTTTCTTGAAAAATACTAAATTTCCAATCATAATACCACACCTTAATAATGTAATTATACCATAAACTTTTGCTTTTGTCTATTTATGTGTTGTTAAAATCTGTATTTATTTTTAAATCTAAATTGGATTTCACAAGCACCTGTGACTTTAAAGCGATTCTGACCATATACTAATCTTGGGAAATTGCCCACGATTTTGTCATATCTGTACACACCAATTATATCAGTTTCGATAATCTCTTTTTCACAGTTGATATAAATATCTTCTGCATTTGTCAAATCTCTAACTTCAAATATATTACCTTTATCATCTAGACTTTCGATGGTTACTGTACCTGCACCAGACTTCTTAATAGAAATCTCTGGGTACACATCAAAATGACTGTCGCTTGGTACTGTGATAGTTACAGGCGTTGTTGATACAGTTTGCTTTGTTGTAATAACATCTGGTGAATAAACTCTAGAAGAATCACATCTCATTTTGATTTTAAAATAGCCTTCGCTAAATCCTGTATGTACGATACTAGAATCATCAATTGGCATACAATAGAATACTCTATTTTCTTTACCTCTAAAGTATAAAGGCTTATAGTAATCTACCCATAACCATCTAATGATAGAATCAATTTTCGCATCATCGAATTTACCTTCAAATGCGATTGTCATCTCAAATTCCAGAGGTGAGTTTTCGATACCATGTAGCATCGGTTTATCATTACCTCTGACTTTTGTCTCATTAATTTCTCTTGTGGCAACGAATGTTTCTTCAAACATTCCGCTATCTGTAACAACATTTACTAATTGAAATGTATCAGACCAGACACCATTGAAATTAAAATACAATTTATCCTTAATTGTTGGCATCCCTTTTCCTCCTTTAAATTAAAAAGAAAGGTGAAGGGAAGAGCCTAACGACCCTTCTTCTTCATACCTTTCATGATTTCGCCTGCGATAGCATCCGCTTTCTTCTTATCTCCACCTTCAACTGTTACATTGATGTCTCCATAAGATACGTTCACAATACTACCTGCTGTTGCAAGTTTACTGCTGATAGAGTTTCCGCTTAATGCAGGGATAACGTCTTTAACTTTTTCCATAATTTTAACTGCATCTAAAATATCTGATGTTTGGTTTTTGTTTAAGACAAGTTCTTTCTTATGTAGTAAAGCTAGTGCTCCTTCATTTGGCACATTATCACCAGTGTAACCACCAGTATCAAATGCCTTAATGTATTTCTTGTTTGCGTAACCTGTAGTTGTTCCTCTGTTATTAGAGAACTTAACTTTCCACCAATCTCCATCTTCACCTAAGATTTGTACGTTTGCACCATTTAAGATACGTCTTACTACTCCACCCTGTAAGTTTGGAGCGTTACGGATGTTTAAGTAGCTATCTGCTGTTACACCAGTTACGTTACCCTTAGTAGGCATTTGTGGTTGTGGTGTAGGTGGTTGTGGTTTTGTTGGTGGTGGTGGCTCTGGTGCAGGCTTCATTGGTCTTGCAGGGTCATCTGGGCGAAGAACCTCATTCTCAAATGTTTGATAGCCTTTTGCTTTCAGAAGCTCATCCACGTTATTCATTGGCTCTTGTGAGTTAAAGTCCATGTTGTCAACGACTAAGCCATTGTCTTGTGCAATTTGTTTCTTAGTTTCGTCAGATAATCCGTTGAAACCAGAATATAAACCGTCAAAGATTCCTTTGTTCATGTTGTCAATGTTTTGTTTCATTTTCGCTAACTCATCTGCAAGCTTTTTAAAGCTACCTTCGATAAATTGATTACGCATGTCTGCCCAATATTTATCGTTGTTTAATAAGTCATCGTATTGTTTAGTTACGTCTTCTTTTTGTTTGTCAAGGTCACCGACTTTTTTGTCTAGTTCTTCTTGCTCTGTTTTCTTTTTGTTTTCGATTTCGTCAAGCTGTGCTTGCTTTTGCTCTTCAAGAGCTTGCTTCATTAATTCACGTTGACGTTCTTTTTGGTATTCAGCAAGTTCCTTATCGACATCTGCAAGTTCCTTTTTAAGAGCTTCTAGTTTTTTCTTACCTTCAAGTGAATTATCTCTTGATAAAATGCTGATTTTATTTTGTAGTTCTGAACGTTTTGCATTCTTTTCGTCTAATCCTTTTTGGTAATCTTCGTCATTCTTCTCTTTGTCCATTTCTTTAAACTTAGCATCGTACACTTTGTTAATCTTGTCGATTTCCTTATCGTACAGCTTCATCTTTTCGTCATGAGCTTTTTGAAGATTCTTTTGTTCTTTTTCGATTGCATCTAATGCCATGTCTTTCATCTTACCGTAGTAATCTTTAAGTTTACCAATACCATCATCTGCTACGCTTGCACGCATATCTTTAATCTCTTTTTCCGCTTGCAGAACTGCTAGAGTTGAATCCTCCCAAGCTTCTTTAACCTTGTCTACCTCTGCTTTGATATCTTTGGCAACTTGGCTATCCTTACCGAATCTATCTTCTGCTTCATATAGCTTCAACATTAAATCTCTTTGTTGGTTCTCTAACTTAGCTCTTTCTTGTTTTAACTGATTCGCTTTATCAATGTAAAGGTTCATCATTTTTGTCATGTTATCTGGGTCTACTAACTTAGCAACCTCAATCGCAAAGTCGATGTCATCTACTTTAGCTTTAATCTCTTCTAACCCTTTAGTATACTGTTCAACAATAGCTTCTACGTGAGCTTTTAAGATTTCCGCATAGCGGTTTTCCCAATTGTCTAAGAAGTCTTGCCATTCAGCTCTCATACTTTGGATTGAGCTTAGATTGCTTTCGTATTCTTGCATTAACTTATTGTATTGGTCACGTTGCTCTTTTGTATGAGCGTTGATGTTTTTTAGACCTTCTAGTTCACGTTTGATTTGTTCGTTTCTACGTTCTTTATCCCATAGGTCGTTATTTAATAGTTCCCAACGTTTAATTTCAACTTGGTATACATCGTTCATCATCTTACGATATTCTGCTGTATACTTGTTCATGTTTTTCATTTTTGTTTCCATCCACTTGATTGTTACATCAAGTTCGCTCATGCTACGTTGCCATGTTTTCCAAGGCATTGCATCCGCTAGTTTATCACTGTCATCTGCCGATGCTCTGAATAAACTTAAATTACCTTGTGCATTTAATCCGCTATAGATAGATGGTTGAAGTGTACCAGAAGTACCTCCACCGCCACCTGCCATTCCAGATTCACCAGAGCTTGCACTGAAAGCACCAAAGGCACTTGCAACTGCACCTCCTACTGCACTTGCTACCTCTCCACCTTGTAGTCCTGTAATGTTATTGATTGTAGACATATTCCAAGATGCACCTGTTGGTAATGCAGGTAATGTTGGAGCTTTAACTTGAACGTTAGAAGCTTGTTGTGCTTTTGCGATATAGTTGTTTAGACTTGACATCGCACCTGCGATTGTGCTATTTAAACCTTGTACAGCAGATTTAGCTTGGTTAGCTGAATCCTTAACTTTGTTTAAAGCACTAGCTTGTGAATTGTGAGCACTGTTCATAGCACCTGTAGAACTTACAACTGCTCCTGCCATTGCACTGAATGCACCTCTAACAACATTCGCAACTGCCATTGTTCCTGTACCAAGAGATAATACTGCTTGTAAGTAAGTTTGGATTGCTTGAATGATTGATGAGATTGAGCTAATTGCAGATTGTGCCATTGAGCCATAAGCTTGTGACATTTGTTGTGTTGCATTGATAGCTTGCATAATTGCATTAGCTTCTGCTTGTTTAGCATTTGCATTAGCACTACTTGCTTGTGCCGAAGTGTTAGAAGCGTTAGCTTCATTTGATTTAGCATTAGCGTTAGCACTTGATGCATCTGCTGATGCTCTAGAAGCATCTGATGCTTGGTTCATACCAACAGCAGATAAACTTGCTGAATTGCCAAGTTGTTGCATCGCTTGACTAGCTGTTCCAGAAGCATTCGAGATAGTGAATAATGCAACGCCAAATGACTCTGCTCCACTTACACCGCTTCCGAAGTTGTTGCTTAATGTTGAAATAGCATTACCTACTTCTCCTGCTTTGCCAACTGTATTACCCATAGCGTTTTGCAGTTCACCTTGTTTAGCAATAAATGAATCAAATCCACTTACTGTGTTTGCAATAGCTGTACCTGCATTTTGCATCGCTGTAGCTGTTTCTTGTGCTTTACCACCCATGCTACCCATTGACTGTACAACAGCATCCTGTGCTAATTTGTATTGGTCTAATGCGTTCTTAGCGTTACCGATTGAAGTAACATCGTTACCAATCTTTTGAGCACTTGTACCAGACTGTGTAGCCATGCCTTGTAATTGCTCTTGGAATAATTGTGCCTGTGTTTTAAATGGGCTCATGAAACCAGTATTCATGCCTTGACCTAAGTTGCTAAATGCAGTGTTGATTCCACCAACATGTGTTTCCACCTGTGTTTGAGTTTCACCCATTGTAGTTCCAACTTGGTTAAGGTTCTCTTTTAATGGTGATAGGTTGTTTCCTGCGTTACCGATTGTAGATGTCGCTTGACTGATTCCACCTGCTGATTCATTTGCCTTGCCTTTAGCTTCGTCAAATTTTTGCCCAACTTGGTCAGCTTGGTCTTTTACAGGACTCATGTTTCCACCTGCGTTACCGATTCTGCCTGCACTCTGTTCAATGCTACCTGCTGATTCGCCTACTTTTTGAGCTGTTTCACCTGTCTTCTGACTAACTTCTCCAATCTTCAATCCGAATGGGTCAGCTAATGAACCTGCGTTACCGATTCTTGATGCTCCACCTTCGTATTGACCTGCTGTTAACGACATGTTGTTAGCACCTTCGTCTAACTTTTGTTTGATAAAGTCAAGGCTTGTTGGGAATGGTTTCATGAAGTTCCCTGCATTACCAATTCTCATACTGTTAGTTTCGATGCCTTGTGAACCTTTGATAGATTCTTCGGTAGTTTTCGCAAATCCTTCTTTAATCTTGTTTAAGTTTTCGATTGTTGGAGACATGCTTATTTCTTTACCTAAAGAGCTTTGAACCTTGTCAATAAATGTTTTAGCTTTGTTTCCTGTGTCATCTAACTTGTTACCAAATTCATCAAACTTGAATTTATTAGAATCAACTTTACCACTGAAAATATCAGTAGCTTCTCCACTCTCACGCATCTTACCTACCCATGCTTCGAATGTTGCGATTTGGTCTTTCGTCATGCTACCGTAGTCCACAACTACTTTACCGTTTTCGTCAATTTTTGTTTTTACTTGACCCATTGTGTCAGCTAGTTTATAATACTTGTCAATGTTTTGTTCGATTTCGCCACGTGATACACCGAATCTATTAGATAACTCTGTAACAGATTTACCCCACTGTTCTGTCTTAGTAGCGTTTTCACCGTACATCAATTGAGACATTTTCAAGCTTTCAAGATGACCCTTGATTGCTGAAACCTCTTCGTTCTTATATCCATATAATGTTTTCTGTAAGTCGATAGCTTCAACCATTTTTTGGTTAGCTTTACCCTGTGCATCTGCCTGTTTGTTGATTGCATCCGCACTCTTGCCTGTAGCATCTGCTCCTTCACCTACAGCATCCGCATAACCTGCGTTAGCTTCTTCACCTGCACGTGCTTTTAGAGCTTGGTTTTCACTTGCCATAGCTAATTGTTGAACGAAGTCTTTAGCTTCATTTGCAGACATACCTAGCTTTTCAGCGTAAGCAACATATCCGTCCCAACCTTGACTACCGTTTTGTTGAATTTCCATTCCTAGTGCCAATAACTCTTTTAACTTGCTTTGCATCTTATCAATGCTACCGCCAAAGTTTTCAATGTTCATGAATCTTTCTGGGACTGTACTACCAATTTTACCAATAGCTTGTTTCAGTTCTTCTACTTTTTGTTTACCTTTGTTTGTGCTAGTGTCGATTCCTGCTGTCATTCTGTCGAACTCTTTAGCGAATAGCTCACCAACACCTGCTCCACCTTTTACGATGTTATCCATAGCTTTCTTAATGTTGTCTGCACCCTTGATTGCACCAGATGCGATTTTCTCATTTAAAGAGTTTGTATTAACTTTCATGAAGTTATCTACTGCTTTTTGAGCACCGTCACCTAGTTTAGCCATAGCACCGCTTGCTTCTAAAGTTGCTCTAGCTTGCTCTGTTAATGTATGGTTAATCTTCTGGAATGCTTCTTGTCGTTTTGATGCGTTTTGAAGTTCTTTAACATCTAAGTCTAGAATCTTCTTCTTGTAAGCTTCTTCACGTTCTTCTCTTGATTGAGATGCAGTAGGTCTATTACGGAACTCTTCTGCTTCTTTTCGTTTTTGAAGTAGTTTTTCTTCTGCTTCAATTAACTTACCGATGTCCTCTGTTGCTTTGTCTAAGTTTTGGTCTTTCATTGCAACTTGCTCTCTAGCTTTAGCTTCTGAAAGTTCTTTAGACATTTGTAGAGCTTTCTTAACTTCGTCTGTGTTCTTCAACCATGCTTGACCGTTAGCATCAATGAATTTTACAGAAGTTGGTAAAATTTCAGCTAGTTTAGATTGTACGATTAAGAATTGGTCGTATTCCTGTGTTCCCTTTTGGATTGCTCCACTTGCAAAGGCTTTACTCATTGCATCGTATTTCTCAACTAGACCTCCAACTGTATCCATGTTTTTACGGTATCCGTCTACCATTTTTTGCGTAGCTCTATCTACCGCTTCTTGTTCTGCTTTTAACTTAGAGAAATGACCGATTACAGCTTCAATAGCCCAACCGATTGCACCGATAGCAAGACCGAATGCACCCATTGATAATACAGCTTTACCAAAGCTTAAACCGAATGATAGAACTGATTTACCTGCATTCATGAATGCTCCACCAACAGTTGTTGTTGCCGTACCTGTATTTTGCATACCGCTACGCATTCTATCCATTACTGTAATAGTTTGGTTACCATCTCTTTGAACGTTTCTGAATCCTTCTGAAAACTTCGTAAAGAATCCACCTACGGCAGTCTGAATACCACCAAATTTACCCATTTGGGTCATGATTGCACCGATAGCAACACCAACTAGAGCTAGACCTCCACCTGCATTAGCAATCTGTGTGATAACGTTTAATACCGCACCTAAACCTTGTGCTACAGCAATGATACCGTCTGACACGAATGCCTTACCGAATGCTACAGACATAGTTGTGAATGCGTTTTTCGTTTGGTTGATTTTAGCTTCCATAGAACCCATATATTTTTCGTTCTCACGCATTGCACTACCTTGTGAGTTATATGCTGTTACAGTTGCTTTAATCGCTGTTGGGTAGTTATTCATTAGGGCTAAGAAACGTGTTAAGTGGTTTCGTCCTGCTAATGTAACTGCTGTGTTCTGTCTTTGTTGAGCTGTTAAGCCACCCCAATTTGCACCTAAGTCATTTAAGATGTCGCCAACAGGTCTTAGCTCTTTACCGTTTTCACCCATGTCATACATTGCAACCCCAACACTTTTCAGTGTTCCTTCTGATGCTTGTAGACCTGTGATACGTGAGTAAATAGCCTTTAATGAGTTACCGATAATGTTACCAGATTCCATTGTTACCGCACCGATTGCAGTTGTATGTCCAATAGTTTCTTCCAAGCTAACTCCATATGTTTTTGCAGTAGATGCAGATTTTTGTAAACTTGTTGCTAACTGTTGCGTACTGATAGCGTAATCATTATCTACTTGGTTTAATTTATCTACGATACCGATAGAATCTTCTGCTTCAATATTGAATGCGTTCATTGTACCTACTAGAGATGCTTGTGCATCTTGTACTTTTAGGTCTGATACGTTTGACATTACTGTAGCTGTCTTAGTGATAGCTGTTAACTGTCTTTCATTGAAGTCACCGAATGTACGTGAGAACTCTTCCATACCGTTTAGGATATCATGAATATTGTTACCTAATTCTTTTGATAATCCTACAGCGTTTCCAAACATGATATCTGTGTTAAGACTTGCATCTGCAACTCTTCGAATGTTTGTCATAGCTTTATCTACTTCTAGAATCTCTCTAGTCATAGCTTGTAAACCTTGGATTGGAGCAGTCATCATAGCTTGACTTAGCATCCACATTGGAGCAGATGACATCATGCTACGTAATTTTTCCCATGCACCTAAGTTACGGTTAACGTTACGAACCATTTCGTCAGAAGCCTGTCTAACAACGTTAGTACCTTCTGTGAATGATAGATTCATACGTCTTACGTGTTCACCTGTACCTGCAAATGTAACTTGAACGTTTTTCATTCTGTTACCCATTGCATCTACGCCATCTCTAGCGAATGATACAGAAGCTACTTTAGCACCTTCTACAGCACTAACATAACTTTTAATACTTGCAATCGTATTTGCATCTGGTGCTCCACCGCTAAATAACTTTTGGTTCATTTGTTTAATCTTGTCTGCACCACCGTATTTGTCAGAAATGTCTTCACCTAAACGAAGGTTTCTTTCTGCATTACGGATTTGTTGTTTCTTGTCTGTTAGCATTCTTTGGTATTGAGCTAACGCACGTTCTACCTCTACAGCACTAGTATTTACATTTTTAGCGTAATTCTTTAGTGATGCATCAATGCCAGTAACATCCATTCCTCTGTCTTTCATTTGACGTTGAACGGCTTTTAAACTCTCAATTAATCTTTGAGACTTAGCTTGCTCTGCATCCATCCAAGCATTAGTTTTAGCTTCACCAATTCTATTTCTAACAATAGCTAATTGAGAATAAGCTTTATTCATATCATTGATTGTTGCAATGTTACGAACCATTGCCATTGTCTCATCAACGAATGCCTTTTTCGCTTGACCGTTTGGATTATTTGCAGGAGTTTGTTGTTGAAGTTTTCTTAACTCACGCTCTAATTGTAAACGTTGTTTAGTAACTTCTTGCGATGCTTTCATATCAGCATTGCCTTTTCTAACGTTTTCATTATATACTTGAACTTCTCTAGCAAGTTGTCTATAATGATTTGCTAAATCTGCAACAGCCTTACCATCTCTATCTGTGCCGTTTTTCGCCATAGATTCAAGACCTTTAAGTTGAGCATTGTTAACATCTTTAGCTCTAGCTTTACCGATGTCATTTAACAACTTAGCTTGTTGAGCTGTTAACTTGTTTGTTTGAGAGATTTGTTGTTGTAATTGTTGTTCTGCTCTTACAGCTTCTTGAAGACCTTTAACCATGTCTCTAGTTAAGCTATCTCCTTTGCCTTTTAAAGCATCGAATTGAGAAAGCAGTCCAATCTTACCATCTGTGTTTTTAAGTTGGTTAATAGAGCCTTTAAGCTTGTTTAAAGAAGCTTCCGCTTGTGCTAGACTCTTTTGAGTGTCTGTGATAGTTTGTCTATCAATGATTTGGAATTTCTTACTACCTGCATTCCAGTCATATCTAAGTTTCTCAACAACACCATTTGCACGTTGTAGTTCTGCAACGAAACCTTTTAGATTTCCCTGTGCATCTTTAAATTGAGTTGTTTTAAAGATACCGCCACCATCGTTAAATTTAGAACGAAGGACTCTCTCTGCATCTTCCATTTGTTTCAAATATTGTTTGATATTATTGAAGTTGCCTACAGGTGCAGAAGTAGGAACGCTCTGCTTCTGTGCAGAAGATGCAATCTTACTTGCTTGTTGTTGTGCCTGCTTAGTTTGTTGCACATATTTTTTATTCATATCGTTGAAAGCTTTATACATATCCTGTATTTGCTTTGTAGTGCCTTTTGTATCAAGCTCTACTTTCAACTTCATTGGTTTGTTTTTTACTAAATTATTGATACTAGTAATCTGCTTGTTGATATCTTTTGTATCTAGTTTAACTTTAAGTTTTACTGGATTACCTGCTAACATCTTGCTAATAGCATTTACCTGTGAAGGCAACTTACTACCTTTTGCATCAAGCTCTACCTTTAACTTCACCACTTGGGCTTTCAGTATCATATTTAAATCGTTACTACCTGCCAAATTGTTTCACCCCTTGTTATTCTAGAGGATGCTGTAACATCCTAATCAGAAGATTAAGATGTTACTCTTAATCTTCCTAATATAAATCGTCATCATCGTCATCGTCATCACGAACGACATATATCTCTGTTGTTGAAACATCATTGTGTCCCAACATTTCTTGTACCTTTTTGATATCTATACCTTCCTCAACAACTGCTATAGTTGCTCTACTTGAACGTAATAAGTGAGGATGGATTTTCTTGCCGATGATTTCACCGAACTCTTCACACCATAGATTGAAAGCATTTCCGCTAATCTGTCTATATCCATCTTTTGTTTTACTAACAAATAGATATGGACAATCATCTTCGCCACGTACTTCTATCCATTTTCTAAGTGCATCCATTACTTCTTGACTAAATTTGAATTTACGAACTTTTCCTTCTATACCTTTACCTTTTGCTCTAATAGCATGAGTTTGGTAATATTCTTTCTGGATGCCTTTCTTATTAACAAATTTATCGTAAGTTACAACTTCTTTTAATAATTGTCTTGACTCTTCCCTACGACATCCTGTACCATATGTATATAAGAGATAAGCTAGTTTCTGCCATTCCTCTTTTTTCTTCAAAGTCTTGATGAGCTTTTCAAGCTCAATCTTCGTAATTGGATTCTTCTCTTTTTTCTTCACATTTGCCACGTTAGGAACTGCCTTATTGAAAATGTTTTTTAATTTTGGATATTCTTCACCATAATATAATTCTATGAAATTGTATAAAGAACTAACAGATGAACGCTTAAATTTAATAGCAGAACTACTCAAACCTAATTTTATTAGGTCGTTCTGATAATCTAATCCATCACGTATCTTTAAATCTGTGATTCTCTTTCTACCTCTATATTTATCATGTGCCCATTTGCAAAAGATACGTAGAGATGATTTGTATTGTTTTAGAGTTGCAGGACTTAGATGACCTTGTTTAAGAAAGCTTTCAACTATCTCTCTATCATCTATGTCAAATTCATTATCCCAAAACTCATCTGTAACTTCTTGTATTTTTTTGTATGCCATATATTTCACCTACTTCTATTTATAAGCTTGACCGCTCCATTGGATATCTAAGAATACTTTTTTATTTCTAACGTTGTTGTACTCTGATTGAACTTGACCTAGATAGTCGAATCCACCTTTGTATGTAAAATTTGGAACTACTCCAATTCTGTTTTCCAATTTCTTAGAGTGCCAACCGCTACTAATAAGCATGATTGAGTGACCTTTTGGCTGTCCTTTGCCAAATACTGAATCATGATACATTAGACCGTTTTCGAATGTAAGTTCGATTGTATAAGTATTCACACCAACTTTTCTTACTGGTTTAAGCTTTATACCCTTTTCTGAACGTCCAGTACGAACGTACATTTGAGGTTGATAGCTACCCAAGTATCTTCTCCATACTTTGAGTGCTATCGCTTTTAATTTTTTTCCCTCTGCATTTAAGACTCTAATAGCTTCCGCTTCTGTCTCAAAGTAAAAACCATTACTCTTGCTCTGTGATTGCTTCTTCGCCATCTATAAACATCTTCTTAACTACTTCGTTCTCTAGCTGTTCTGCAACTAGGTCTGCTTCGGCTTGTGCGATTTCCATCTTTTCAGTCATTTCGTTAAGCACATTTCTCAATTTGTCATATGTCTGAATAACTTCTTTTTCTGGAAGTTCATTTAAGACCGCTTCGAAAATTCCAAGGTCGATTAAAGAATGTAGATGTGCGATAGCATCATCGAAATCATCTGGAATCTCTAAGTCTGTGAAATGCTTGATTAATAGTAAAGACGTATAAGGCGTAGCAAGTTCTAGTAATTCAATACGTTTACCGCCCTCTTGGAAGAATGCAATCATATCATCTAAAACTTTACCTTGTTTAGAAGTACGGAACACCTCATCAATTTTCACTTCGTAGACATCATCACCAATTGAAACATATGCTTCGAATTGCTTATTTAATTTTTCATCCTGTTTTTTCAACTCATCAAGAGTTAATTTTTTAATATCCTTAGTCACTATAAAAACTCCTTTTATACCATTATTTTTAGCACTTGTCGTAAAAATACCAGACTTGTGCTACATTATCATTATAACATATACTTGATAAAACTTCAATTTTATACATTACGATTATCCAAAAAAAATAGGGCAGAGAATCATGTTCTCTACCCTTAATTTTTTATTGTTTAAATTATAGACGAATGATGT
>Ga0256907_1000169_pt1 | contig 19883 bp, 32 predicted proteins | sample MC6MC0745MT_FD_186329 | JGI IMG/M metagenome (GOLD analysis project Ga0256907, IMG submission 186329) | Metatranscriptome of enriched soil aggregate microbial communities from Iowa State University, Ames, United States - MC6-MC0745-MT... | ecosystem: Environmental > Terrestrial > Soil >... | reverse complement strand
CTCGAATTGAGATTGTAGAAATGGAGAAATAATATGAGAGAGCATATACTAGTTTTATTTTCAAAGGATGATATCGCAAGTATTTCAGCTAGAACAAAAATAGTTGAACAGCTTCGTGGAAGATTTTTTAACGAAGGTGTAAATGTAAAGAAGACTAGGGAAGCCAGATATGTGTATGAATTGACATTTGATAATGGCAGTATGGTCACCGCCCTTCCTATTGGTCATGATTTACATGGCTTGCGTGTGTCGCATATCTACCTTTGTAGAGAGGTCTTTGATATGGAGAATGGTGCAGAGTATGTCGAAAAGGTCTGCATTCCACACATGGTAACTGAAAACATGTATAGCGGTGTAAAAGTAGAGGATAGAATGTTTACATTTAAGGTTGAGGACAGTAAATTAAATGTAGATTTTTATCAAAAAGTTGTTGACGAAAGCAAATAATAATTATATAATAAAAACATCAAATGAAAGGGAGAGATAATATGATTAAAGTAAATGATAAGTTAGTAGAGTTTGAAACATTCCCAAATGGTGAAACGCTATTGGTGAAAGAGAGTTTGCAAGGTAGTTTAAAAGAAGGAAGAGATAATGTTGTACATTTCAAATATGAGAATGATGCAGACTTAATCAAACTTATGTTTGTTAAGCAACATATCGACAGTCTTACAGGAATGTTTGATATGAAGATTGCCTTATACATATACTACATGCCTTATAGCAGAATGGATAGAAGCGAAAACTTATCTCCATTCACATTGAAACATGTTGCAAAACTTATCAATGACTTGAAATTCAATCAAGTGTTTGTCATTGAACCACACTCTGATGTTACTCCTGCTGTGCTAGATAGAGCAGAATCAGTATTTGTCAACTTTGACTTAATCGAAGCGGTTAAAGAAGAAGTTGGATTTGATGAGGACGAAGATTACATAATGTTTCCAGATGCAGGAGCATCCAAGCGTTATAGCAAGATGAAAGCTAAGAACGTTGCAATTGGTCACAAAGAACGAGATTTTGAAACTGGTAAAATCATAGGCTTCAATCTTATCTTAAATAACGGTCTAGCAACAGGAAATAAAGTTATCATTGTAGATGACATGACATCTTATGGTGGTACATTCGTACATAGTGCAAAAGCTCTTGCTGAAAAAGGGTTTGATGAGATTTACTTACTAGTTGCTCATGCAGAGAACAGCGTATTACATGGTAATCCAAAAACAGGAATCAACCTGTTTGACCATATCGACAAACTATTCACTACAGACAGTATTTTAACAGAGCACAACAATTGGGAGTTTAAGAAATTTGAACCACAATTGAAAATCTATAGTTTGGAGGATTATGTGAATGGGAAGCTATGAAATCGGTGAGAAAGTACGAATAATCAGAGAGGTTTATGGTCATGGGTTTGAGATTGGCGAAACAGTAATCATCAAATCAATAGAGATAGAACCTTTCGATGGCAGTCTAAGCATCTTAGCCGTTACAGAAACAGATGATATCGGTTGGTGTTTAGGAGAAGAAGAGATTGAGAAAATAAATGATAGTTGGATTTTAGACCCATTAAAGGAGGAATAGTATGATTAAACCTAGATTTGAAGAAGGAGAAGTTGTAGAGATTATCAATAACTTTGTTGAACATGGATTTGAAATTGGTCAACATGTAAGGTTGATTAAGGTAGATAGAAGTGGTCAAGCGGATATGGCTGAAAGCCTTGACGGTAAAGAGTCTTTCTGGGTTTCCAATGATGATGTTAAGAAGATTAGAAAAGTAGAATCTATTAACTAATATAAAACTAGGAGAGTGTTATTTATGGTAAAAACAAAATTTATTAAACCTGCATCTTTATTATGTGATTTCTACAAGGTGTCTCACCGAGTACAGTATCCATTCGCAACAGAATACATCTATTCAACTTGGACACCACGCTCTAACAAATATTTCGAGATTGCAGACAAAGTTGTAATGTTTGGATTGCAAGCATTTATTAAGAAATACTTGATTGAATACTTTAATACATATTTCTTCCAACGTAGAAAAGAAGATGTTATTGCAGAGTATGAGCGTTATATCCGATTCACTTTAGGTGATGAGAATCCAGACTCTAGTCACATCAAAGAGTTGTGGGAACTTGGATATCTACCAGTTGAGATTAAGGCGTTAAAAGAGGGAACTTTAGCACCAATCAAAACTCCAATGTTAACAGTAGTAAACACAGATAAGAAATTCTTCTGGGTGACTAACTACTTAGAAACTATCATTTCAAATGAGATTTGGTTGCCAATGACATCTGCAACAATTGCTTATCAGTATCGTAAAGTGCTAGATGAGTATGCGTTAAAAACTACTGGTAGCACTGACGGTGTAAGCTTCCAAGGACATGATTTCTCAATGCGTGGAATGGCTTCATTAGAATCAGCTATGGCTAGTGGTGCAGGTCATTTACTATCATTTACTGGAACTGATACAATTCCTGCAATCATGTATCATGAAGAGTTTTACAATGCAGACATCGAAAAGGAATTAGTTGGAACATCTATTCCTGCCACAGAGCATTCAGTAATGTGTGCTAATGCAGATGAGACTTTAGATGAAACAGAAACATTCAGACGATTCATGACAGAGGTTTACCCAACTGGTATCTTCTCAATCGTATCTGATACATATGATTTCTGGGATAATGTAGGTCGAGTGCTTCCTGCACTTAAAGATACTATTATGAGTCGTGATGGTAAAGTTGTTATTCGACCAGATAGTGGCGACCCTGTAGATATCTTATGTGGCACGCACTTCGAAGACTTAACTAATCAGAGATGGTGTGAAACATTAGAAGATGCGAAAGATTTATTCTATGATATGATGATGGAAGACCTTAGAGAAAGAACGCCTCATGGTGAGTATGGAGAGTCAGAGATTTACGGTGCATTCAAATTTGAAGACAAATACTATGAGATGGAGATTGATGTTGAATACAATCGCTATGACAAACAGTATTACTTCATTGAGGAACATAAATTAACTAGATTCGAAGAGTTTGAGCCAAGCCTTCAAGACTTAGGTCTAGTAGAAGTGCTTTGGAATATCTTTGGTGGAACTGTTACAGAACAAGGATATAAACTATTAGACTCTCATATCGGTGCAATTTATGGAGACAGTATCACAGTTGAGCGTGCAACAACGATTGTTAAACGATTAGCAGAGAAAGGATTCGCATCTACTAACGTAGTATTTGGCATCGGTAGCTTCACTTACCAATATAATACACGTGATACATTTGGATTTGCGATGAAGGCTACTTGGGCACAGATTGATGGTGTTGAGAAGCAAATCTTCAAAGACCCAAAAACAGATAGCGGTCTAAAGAAATCACAAAAAGGACGTGTAGTTGTAATTGATTCCCCAGAAGGAATTACATACAAAGACGGTCTATATAAAAAGGATGCAGATGCATTGGATTACATCGACTTACTACAACCAGTATTCCGTAATGGTAAGTTGTTAGTTGACCAATCGTTATCTGAAATTCGTGAGCGTTTACAAAATCAGTAAACAATAGAGGGTAGTCGAAAGACTGCCCTTAAATTTTATCTAAAAATATTTCAAAAAACTATATACAAAAACCAAAGATAATGGTATATTATTATCAGAGGTGATAAACATGACAAGAGAGGAAAGAGAAGCAAAGCGTAATAGAAGAATTGAGCTTTCCTTCAAAACAATCATCTTTAGTCTATGTGTGTTATTGGCATATATGATAGGATATACAAATGGTCAAAATGATACATATGATAAGATTAACGATGAAATCAAAGCCCCACAATTATATGAGAAAGGGATGAAGATGTATGGATAAGATTGTTGATATCAAAGTGGTTGAAAATGAATATGAATCAAGATTTCAAATGGAGGCTTTAAAAGTAGTGCAAGCAATGCAGGAAAAAGGATTCAAGGTGGAAATAAAATATTCAACTACTCATGTAGGGACTTTTAACTCTATGAGACATTCTGCAATGATTATCGGAAAAGTTTAAAAAATGTTTGACAAGCATAAAAGATAATGATATAATACTAGTATACCAAACAAAAGGAGAATGATATTATGATTAAAATTATTAAAGCAGACTTAGTAAAGGCAATGAAAGAGAAAGATGAGTTTAAGAAATCTGTATTGCGTATGTTGTTAGCTAAGTTAGAGCAGGAAAAAGTTAAATTAAAATTAGGAACTGTAGAAGATTTAACAGAAGCACAAGTAGTTGAAACTGTTGTGAAAGCAGGCAAGGAGTTAGATAAAGAGATTGAAGAGTATCAAAAAGTTGGTCGTGAAGTAGATAAGCAGTTAAACGAAAAAGAAATCTTAACAGCTTACTTGCCAAAGCAATTAACAGAAGCAGAAATTCAAGACGAAGTAAATCATGCTTTAGAATTAGTAGAACGTGGTGAATTAGCTGATGTAAACAAGGCAAAAGGCTATTTATCTCAAAAATTAAAAGGTAAAGCCGATATTAAGGTAGTTATGCAGATTTTAGCAAAAAGCCAAAAATAAAACCCTCTCTATAGAGAGCATTTTTAACACCTAAAATTCTTAATAAAATGGATATTTTATCAAAGGAGTGACGTTATGAGTTATAGTAAGTTAAAGAATGAGATTGAAATGCTAGAACTAAAGCATAAGCATGATATGCAATTGCTAAAGATGCAACATGAACAGGACTTAAAAGCACTAAAAAGCAAATGCACTCACACATATGATGATGGAACATCTGCAAAAACTTGGCAAGGTGTACAGTGGGATTATTATTACAATTGTGCAATCTGCAATAAAACAATAAGTTAAAGGGGCGAACGCAAATGAAAAAACGTTTATCAGTATTGCTTACTATGATGATGGCTTTTGGTATGGTTGGTTGTGGAGGTGTGCAACCAACTGATGACACTTCTATTCAACAACAAGAAGAAGAGGATGAAGAAGATTGTGATGCAGAGGACTTCCGAAACAAAGAAGAAGATTGTGGATTCAAGAAAAAGAAACCTACTACTTCAAATTCAAATCCTAATAATGCAAATGGAGTTATTGATTCAAATGGAGTGATTGCTCCTGCACCAACACAGAAACCGACACCAAAGACAGATTCAAAGAAAGTCAATACTAGTAAACCTAGCACTAGCAAACCGTCTACTAGTAAATCATCAACATCTTCAACACCTAAAGTAAACATTAGTAAACCATCAACAAGCGTGTCTAGACCATCTTCACCGCCTGCACGCTCAAAATAGGAGGAAAAATTATGAACACAAAATTCAAAGTTATACTATGGGACGAAGTAATTAGTGAGCATGATACATATACAGAAGCTATGCTTGAAGCAGAGAGATTAGAGAGAGATTCTGGATGCCCATACGAAGTGAGAGGAAATGACGAAATGACATTAAAATATAAACACATAGCAATTGATTGGGATGGAACTATCGTACACGATGGAGCTTACCCAGATGCAGGATTCTTTAAACCACATGCAGTAAGAGTTATTAAACGAATTATTGCAGAAGGTGGAGAGGTTGTAATTTGGACTTGCCGTAACGGTGTAGAACAAGAAAGAGCTATTCTAGAAAAATTACTTGATGCAGGAATACATAGTTTCAAGATTAATAAACCTTTCGACCACTTTACAAATATCTATGGTGGAGACAATGCGAGAAAAATCTTTGCAGACGTATATATTGATGACAGAGCAATCGGTGCGGTCATTGATTGGTATGAAATTGAAAAACAACTATTTGGGGAAATCTAACAGGAGGAATTAGTATGGAGGAAAAAGTATTAGGAGCATATGCAGATGGGAGTGAGATTCGATACATTGCAAAGTGTTTTGAAATTACAGAAGAAGAAGTATTAGAAGTCTTACATAACTTTAGAGATAAGAGCAGATTCAAACGGTCTTTCACAGATGATTTTAAGAAACTAGTTGCAGAGCGAGATTTAAAGTTTCCTAGACGACAGATTGCTGTAGAACTCGGAATCAATGTTGCAACAGTTAAGAAATCATGTGAGCAGTTTGGGAATGCATTAAAAGATAAAGCGATTAGCGATAATATGTATTCATTGGTAAAAGGAGTAGACAATTTAGAAGTTTGCCCTAGTTGCCACAGTGGAAAGGTAAATGCAATTGAATCTATCACAGATAACATTAACACCAAAGGAATTTACTGCATGAACTGTGGAGATGAACATTTCATAATGAACGACCTTGTTTATAAAGTAAATTTCGAATACTTAGAAGAATAGGAGAGTATAAACATGAACTTAATGAATATTATACCGAATCTCAAAATCCGTAAGGTAAAAGAAACACCAAAGAAGAAAGTTGAAAAGAAGCAGAGCAAACAGTTGAGCTTCAACTTTGAACAAGAACCTCATGAGAAGGTAATGGAAAATCTTACAGAGCGACAAAAGATGGTGTATCAATATTTAAAATCAACTTATGTTGATGGGGCGACTGCAAAAGAACTATCTGTAGCATTATTTAAAGAAGGATTAACTCCTTCACCAGAGCGTAATAGTACGCATCCACGATTAAATGAATTAGTAGACTTAGGTCTTGTTAAAGTAATTGGCAAAAAAGACTGTCAATTTACAGGACGAAAAGTTACTATTTACAAAAGCAAATTATAATGATATAATAAAGGGGTAGCAATACATAATGACGAAAGCTGATTTAATTTATAAAGACAATCTTCGAGAGATACTTATTAATGGTAGTTGGGATGAGAACCCAAGACCTAAGTATGAAGATGGGACACCTGCTCATTCAAAGTTTATTACACAAGTGTTTGAGAAGTACGACCTGTCAAAAGGAGAATTGCCAATCACAACTCTAAGACCAATATACATCAAGAAAGCAATTGATGAGATTTGTTGGATTTATCAAGACCAGACAAGTGACTTGGCAGTCTTAGAAGAAAAGTATGGCATCTACTGGTGGAGAGATTGGGGATTAGAAGATGGTACAATCGGTCAACGATATGGAGCTACAGTAAAGAAATACGATTTACTAAACAACTTCTTGGAAGGGATTAGAAAAGACCCATTCGGAAGACGACACATTCTTAGCTTGTGGCAAGTATTAGATTTCCAATCAACAGCAGGACTTCTACCTTGTGCATTCCAAATCATCGGAAGTTGCAGAAAGATAGAAGATGATATGTACTTTGACTTAACTCTAGTACAACGTAGCAGTGATTATGCTGTTGCAGGTCATATCAATATGATTCAGTATGTTGCATTGCAAATGATGATTGCTCATCACTTAGGAATGAAGGTTGGTACTTTTGCTAGATTTACACAGAACTTGCATATCTACGACAGACATCTTGACCAAGCATATGAGATGTTAAAGCGTGAACCTGCTAAAGAGCAACCGCAATTAGTATTAAATGCAGAAGGCAAATCATTCTATGAAATTACTTCTGATGATTTTGAATTAGTAAATTACAATCCAGTCAAACCACAATTAAAGTTTGACTTAGGAATCTAGGAGGAAGAAAGATGAAAGTAGTAGTAACAGAATTAGTAAGTGACGATTTTGAATATGAGATGTTAGAGATTGTTATTGACGACACAACTAAGTTTAAAGTTGATTGTGCAACAGATTCTATGGAAGACAATTTCTTATCTCGAAACTTTTCAGACTGCTATGACATCCCTGCTTTACTAGAGAAAGCATGGTTAGCAGGTAAGAATGGCGAAGACTTTAAATTATATTATGTAAAAGGAGACAATTAAGAATATGGGTATTACATTAATCGCATGTACAGAAATCAATGGTGGAATTGGAGATAACGAGAACAACTTGTTATTCGACCTTCCACGTGACAGAAAACACTTTATGTCAGCAACTAGCGGAAAGGTAGTAGTGATGGGTAGAAAGACTTGGGATTCATTACCAGATGACAAACGTCCTCTACCTAAACGAAAGAACTACGTGTTAACACGTGATTTAGATTGGTCGGCAGAGGGAGCTAAAACGGTGAACTCTGTACGAGAGGTTTTAGAATTAGCAAAAACACGTGATGTATTTATCATCGGTGGTGGAGAGATTTATGAGCAATTCATGCCACATGCAGACCGATTGATTATGACTCATGTACATACTGTGCATTTTGATGCACGTGTATTCTTCCCAGAAATTGATGTGCGACAATGGCATCTAGTCCACGCACAGAAAAATGAAGAAGATGAGAAACATCCACATGAGTTTACATTTGCTACGTACACAAGACGTACAGATGATAAGCCAGAACTAAACAAAATGATTGAAGTAGAAATGATAAAAGAAAACCAAGAAAACAACTAAGGAGTGTTGTGCATGTACGGAATGCAAGAACCAAGTCGAAAAATTTTAATCTCTAGAGGGATTGATGAAGCATTAGCAGAAAGCGTTATCGCACAGATTGTTGAGATTAACGACCTTGATGCACAGAGAGCAGAAGCTTTAAAAGAGTATCGACCAGAACCAATTGAGATTTTCATTAACTCTGGTGGAGGAAGTGTTACCGATGGTTTTGCAATCATCGGTGCAATGGAGATGTCTGATACTCCAATCATTACATATGCATTAGGCTTAGTAGCATCTATGGCTCTAGCAATCTTTGTTGCAGGAGATGTACGAATTGCTCACCGTTATGCACGATTAATGTATCACTCAATCTCTTACGGAATGTTAGGTCACATCACAGAGCACGAACAACAAATGAAAGAATGCGACCTGCTTCAACGTCAATACAACAGCTTAATGTATGACCGCACTAAACTTACGAAAGAGAAATTAGATAGCATTCGTGCTATGAAACATGATTACTACTTCGGTGCAAGAGAAGCTGTGAAGCTTGGTGTTGCTCATGACTACATGAAAAAACCAGAACAGCTTGAAGTAATGTTGCAAGAGGATGCACAAGCAGTGCAAGAATCTATGGAAGCACTGCAAGAAAGAATAGCTAGTGCAGAGCAGAAGATTACAACAGATTCAATTATCAACAAAAAATCATAAGTGGTAGATTTTCTACCACTTTTTTCTGGACAAAAACAAAAGATAATGATATACTGTTAACATAAAGGAGTGGTTAAAGTGTTTAATCCTTGGAAACACACGATACAAGTAACACACCCAACTAAAATAGGACTAGCCAAAAAGGTAATAGAAAAAGAGGGGCGTGGTTGGGAATGCATAAAACCATTACATAAAGCAAGAGTTAGAAACGGTGCATATGTAGACCGATATAAACAAACCCATATCTTTGATACTATGGAGTTTGCAGTAATTATGAGAAAAACAACAGGAGCGTGATTTAATGTTAGTAACATACACAGGAAAGATTTTCGATTATAAAAATATTAATAAGGATGATATCTGCATTGACGATGTGATTCATAGTATCTCGAATCTTAATAGATTTGTAGGACATTCTTCACGACCATATAGCGTAGGAGAACATACTTTATGGTGTGCACTAATGGCTCACAAACTAGGATACACAACACGTCAAATCCTTTTAACACTGATTCATGATTTTGAGGAAGCTTATACTGGTGATTGCCCAACACCTCTGAAAGAACTGCTACCAGAATTTAAAGAGATTGCCAAGAAAGTTGAACATGCAATCTATGAGCATCTTGAAATTGAACCTCCAACAGAGGAAGAACATGCGTTAGTGAAACGTGTTGATGCAACTATGCTTGTAGTTGAGATGAGAGACTTAACACTTCATGACTTTGAAGAGTTTATTGATGAGCATACATATGAAGATATTATCTTCGACCCAGAGTTTGATTTAAAGAAAGCAACACCTAATGTCAAACTAACTTTGAATATGATGTTTAATATTATGATTGATAAATACAGAGAGGAACTTGCCAATGAAGAAGTTTAATTTCTATGCAGGTTTGAAGCAGGAACATTATCATCTAGAAGCTTTAACAGATGTAATGCTTCCATCTTTATTTGATGCGTTTGAGTTTGCTAGAGACTATGCAACATGTAGATACTATCAAAATCCAGAACGTGATATCTTGGAAATCATGAAGAAGGAGGATGTCAAAGAGGATAAAGCTCATATGATATTCTTGAAAGAAATGTACGATTCCATTATCTTCCACTTTGAAGAAGTAGTTGAGATTAATGGGGAAATAATTGAAGTGATTGAATATCGCTAGGAGGAACTTATGAGAAAGAAAGAACTGATACTTGGGACAATGAGTGCATCCAAGTCTGCACAATTAATGATGCAGGCTTTTAACTTAGAACGACAAGGAAAGAAAGTCTTAGTATTCAAACCAGAAACAGACACAAGAGATGGGGCTTTTGTTGCATCTAGAGCCATGCAAGAAAAACGTCCTGCAATCGTAATCAAGAAGTCAGATGTTGACAAAATGAAACGATTGATTAAGATTGAGAAGCCAGATGTTATCATGCTAGATGAATTACAATTCTTTACAGTTGACCAGATTAATGAATTGGCATTCATTTCTACACTGGAAATAGTTGACATTTATGCATATGGTTTACTAATTTCTTACACTGGAAAAATGTTTGAGCCAACCAAGCGTGCAATCGAATGTGGATTCCGTATCTCTCCTATCACGATGCAATGTGATAGATGTACAAACGATGCAACGAATCACTTGTTTTATATGGATGGCGTTCTTCAAATTGATGGTGATGGAATTACTGTAGAAGACTTTGAAAACAAACAACAAGAATATCTATCTGTCTGCTACTCATGCTATCATGATGCAATTGAAGTGCATGAATTATTATACTAAACAAAAGCAAAAAATAATCATATAATTGTTGACTAACAACTACGAACCTGCTATAATAGATACATAGCAGGTTATTTTAATATAATAGGAGGGATTTTATGAGTTACAATGTTGGCGATATCGTTAAAAAGGTGAAGTCTTATGGAATGGAATATCATATTGTCATTGATTTAGAGAGAGTTGATAAGACATACTTCTATGAAATCATGCAAATGTATCCAGTTGCAACTACATCCAGAAGACAGTTTATGGAACAGAGTGAAATATCTTTGGTTGCAGAAGTTGGCGATATCAATTACTCAACTATCATTGGAATCATTGAGGATAAGCGGAATGACAGAGGGATGGAAGGAAGGGCTGATTATTGGGATTACATTGAAGTTACAAAGTCTCTTGAAAAGTACAGAAAGTATGATGTACAGCCAGAACTTAATCTGCCAGTAAAGGATGATATCATTCAATATCATAAGCTTGAAGACAAGGATAAGTGCTTAGATGCACTGAATGACCTTGACACATTACATAAGATGTTTGGCGATGAAGCATATCTGCAACTCAAAGAAGTTGTGGTTAAAAGATTGAAAGAATTAAAATAGGAGTGTTGCATTAATGGAAAACTACGTAGTATATCATCTACACAGTCATATTAGTAATTTAACAGCAGGACAAGGTGCTGACAGCGTAACAAAATACGAAGCATATATTAAGAGAGCGAAAGAATTAGGAATGAACGCTATGGCTTTCTCTGAACATGGCAGTGTCATGAACTGGATTAAGAAGAAGCAGTTGATGGAGAAGAGCGATGGCGATTTACAAGGAATGAAATACATACATGCAAATGAGGTATACTTAACTCGAAAGATTGAACAGGAAATGGTTGAGGATAAGGAAACAGGATTATTAATCCCATCTGGTAAGCTCAATCTTGAACGTGACAACTATCACTACATGTTGCTTGCAAAGAACTTTGATGGTGTCCAAGAATTGAATCAATTAACATCTGATTCATTCAGTAAAGAAGATGGACATTTCTATTACAATCCACGTATCACATTTGATGAGTTAAAGAATACCTCTGACAATATCTTAATGACATCTGCATGTCTTGCATCTCCATTATGGAAGATGTATAAGAAGTCACAGAATGAATTTGGTCAAACAATCAATCAAGAGCTTAAAGTTGAACTTGAAGAGATGTTGCACTGGATGGGTCAAAACAGACATCGTATGTTTTTAGAAATCCAATATCATTCTCATCCAGAGCAAGTTGAGTTTAACCGTATGTTACTGCAACTGTCGAAAGACTTAAAAATCCCATTAATAGCAGGTACGGATACTCACTCTCTTGACCAAGAACATGCAGAGCTTCGTAAAATCTTCTTAGATTCTAAGGATGCAAGTTATGGTAACGAAGACGACTTTGACTTGACATTCAAAGATTATGCAGGTGTTGTTGAGATGTTTGAACAACAAGGAGCACTTCCACGTAATGTGTACCTTGAAGCAATACATAATACAAATGTCATGGCAGATATGGTTGAGGAATTTACGTTAGACAAAACTCCAAAATATCCAAAGATGTATGACAATCCAATTGAGGTATTCCAGAAACAAATCAATGAAGGTGTAGTGAAGCGTGGAATCAATAAATTTCCTGCTGAAAAGAAAAAAGAATACTTTGCACGCATTAAAGAAGAGTTTGATACATATGTTAAATTAGATGCGGTTGACTATATGCTGTTACAGAAGAACATCATTGACTGGTGTCATAAGAGTGACATATATCAAGGATATGGTCGTGGGTCTGTAAACGGTAGTTTAATAGCATATATTTTAGGAATTACGGAAATGGACTCCATAAAGCATAATTTAAACTTTTTCCGATTCTTAAATCCAGACCGCATCTCTTTACCAGATATTGACATTGACTTTCCACCATCACGAAGACAGGAAGTAATTGACTACGTGGCAAGTTTGGAAGGTGTAGACTTTGCAGAGATTATCACTTTCAATACGAAAGCATTGAAAGGGTCAATTCGTATCGTTGGTAAAGGATTGGGAATGCCTTTAGATGTCGTAGATACTATAGCCAAAGCTGTAGAAGAATTTGAGAATAAGCAAAGAATAGATGAGAAATGGAAGAAGATGTATCCAGAACTATTCAAGTATGTTGATTTGATGTGCGGTGTAATTGAATCAATGGGTAGTCATCCCTCTGGATATGTTGTATCACCAATTGACCTGTCAACTAATGTTTCAACAGTGTATACGAAAGAAAGTAAATATCGTGTAACTGCTGTAAACATGAAAGAGCTTGACGGTGAAAACTATGTAAAACTTGATATCCTTGGTTTGGCGAATATTGAGCTTATCAATGACACATGCAAATTAGCAGGCATTGAGCGTTTAACGCCAGACAACATTGATATCAAAGATATGGATGTATGGAAATCTCTTCGTGAATCAACTCTTGGTGTCTTCCAGTTTGAATCCGATTCTGCTTATGCATATCTTAAACAGCTATTCAGCGATGATACTCTTGACTACATCAAGACCAACATTGGTGACGTTGACTACATCGACCTACTATCAATGGCAAATGGAGCAATCCGACCATCTGGTAACTCATATCGTTATGAACTAGCACAAGGTATAGCCAAGGATAATGGTCACCCTGCTTTGAATGAAGCACTTAAACCAACACTAGGTTATCTTATCTTCCAAGAGCAAATCATGAAATTCTTAACAGACTTCTGTGACCATACAGGTGCAGAATCCGATACAGTAAGACGTGGACTTGCGAAGAAGGAAGGTACAGAGCAATACTTGCCTAAAATCCATGACGGTTTCATTTCTTATATGGGTGAGAAGTATGGTGAATCAGCAGAGCATTCAGAAGAGATTCTGCAATCATTCCTGCAAGTAATCAATGATGCATCTCGTTACGGTTTCTCTACGAATCACTCACAACCATATTCTTACATTGGCTATATTGGAGCTTATCTAAGATATCATTATCCATTAGAGTTTATGACGACAATCTTAAACATCCAAGATGATGACAAAGATAAAACGACAAAGATTGTCAACTACGCTAAGAAAAAGGATATCGAAATAAAGTCGATTGAGTTTGGTAAGTCAAGAGCTTCTTACACGTTAAATCGTGAAGAACAGAACGTCTACAAAGGCATTGCTTCAATCAAATTCCTTAACCGTAAAGTTGCCGATGAGCTGTATGAATTGGCACATGCCAAGGATTATGACCGTAACGATTGGGTGGGATTATTAGTCGATATCTTTAAGACATCTGCCGACACTCGACAAATGGAGATTCTAATCCGATTAGACTTCTTCAAAGAGTTTGGAGACAAAGAGGTGTTGCTTGAAATTTATCTTGCTATGGCTGATAAAAAGAAAGCTAATACTGAATTATATCCAGAGTTTGCAGATAAAGAAATTGTTGAAACAAAAGTCAATAAGAAAACTGGTGAGACAACGTATAAGCCTAAGACAATCAAACGTCCTCTTAAATTCACAAACGATTTGAAAGAGAACACACAGCTTATACGTCTGGAAAACCTTCGTGCCTACGAGAAAGCTGTACGTGAGAACCCACCTGCTAAGATTGAACTTTACGAACAGATTGCATTTGAGAAAGACAATTTAGGTTATGCAGTTTCCACATGGCATAATGTAAATGGTGCGTTTGCTTTAGTTATTGACATCAATAAGAAATACACACCTAAAGTGACACTTTATCAAATCAAGACAGGTAAAGAGATAGTAGTTAAAGTATCCAAGAAGAAATTCTTCTCTGAATACGATGACTTGTTGTATGTGGGAGATATCATCAAGGTGGTAGAGACAGAAGAAAAAAACGGATGGAGAAATGTGGACGGTAAATGGGTCGAAGACACATCTAAGCAGGAGCTATGGCTAGAACTAGCAGAGCTAATCCGTAAGAGCAACAAACGTAGTGCATAATTTGACAGAAGCAACAAGTTATAGTATAATGAGGATAGGCAGTCGAAAGACTGTCTATTTTTGTATAGGGATTAAAGGAGATGGCTACGATGACACGATATACGTTTGAACAAAAGGAAAGTATAGGCAAATGCCCTTGCTGTGAAACTAATGTATTTGATAACCAATTATATGTAGAAGAAGATGGGAATGTTTACCATTTTTCCTGCTACAATGATAAGAAAAAAGAAGCAGGGGAGTCTTAAAAAAGACTTCCTTTTGCTATTTACAAGAGTAAAAAATAATGATATAATGAAAACAAGTTAAAGGAATGAATGATTTTGAGTAACAAGAGATACCTATGGGGCTTAGACATTAGCCTTCGTAATACAGGATTAGCGATTTATGATTTAGAAGAAGAGAAATTTGTGCATGTAGATAGCTTCTTAACAGAGAAGATTTATGCAACAAAGCAATATAAAGGATATAACCTACACGCATTGAAACTTAAAAAGATTACTGAATGGATTAAAGAGATGTATCTTAAATATCCACCAGAGGTTGTAGCAATGGAAATGATTATCAGTCAGAAGAAAAAGACTGCAAGCGGATTTGCATTTGCACAGCACAATGATATCATTGCACTTTCTAAGGTGCATGGAGTAATTCAATGTATGTTATGGAAAATTCCACAGGAGATTTATTCTCCAACAGAAATCAAGAAATATGTTGTCAAAGGTAACGCAACAAAAGACTTAGTACAAGATGTCTTAAAACTGCGTTTCCCTTACATAAAGTTCTTAGATGATGACCAATCAGATGCAGTTGCGGTAGCGGTCACTTATCTAGTTAAGAATGGTCTTCTTGAATGGAGGAAGCCATTGATTAAAGATGTGATGAAAAATAAGAAGGGAGAATGATGAATGGGATTTTGGAATAAGTTAAAAGATTTAGTGTTGGAGAAAGAACCAGAGGTGGAACAGGATTTGGTCGAAGAGGTCTATGAGAAGACTGTGTTTGAAAACAGTAGCTTTGTCAATCTTGAAAAGAAACCAGAACCAGAACCATTTAACTATCCAGAAAAGGTTGCAGTGCAAATAAATGGGTCTTATGAGTTTAGGTTTGAAGAGAATAAATTTGTTGAAAGATATAGGGAACATGGAATAGAGATGGATTTGTTTGACATATTCATCATATTCCATGCAAGTATCAACTGCACAGTAGATGAATTTAATATCACTATACCTGCTCACTACAAAATACATGTTGCAAGTGGAACGTCAGAAGAACAAACATACATAAAACTTGCTAAAAGAACAGAAGAAGAAGAGAGGGAGTTTATAATGGACGAATTAAAACCAAGAGTTATTAACGACATTAAAGAAAAGATTTCCGAAGAACGATATAAGCAAATAAAGAGACAAGTGGAAGAAAAAGGTAAAATCCGATTTGATGTTGTGATGGATATTGAGAAAGATAAATTGACAAAATAAAACATAAGGGAGAGGATAATATGTTTAATAATATATTAGAATACTTAAAAGGTTTGTTTACAAATGAAACACAAGAGATGATTGACGTTGAGCTTAAAGGTCATTACAATTATAAGATAAAACGTGAATATTCTTCTGATGGTTATGATTATTATATTAAAGCCGTTATTGAGGTTAGAGCAAAATGCCAGATTGGTAGTTTCAAATTTGACCGTTTTGTATGGTGTGAAGCAGATATAGACGGTGGAGATTCAAAAGTGAAAGCCTTTGAGAGATTTGAAAAAATATCCGAAGAAAGAAGGAGAGAGCTTATGATGAAGGAGCTTATGAAGAAATTGACAAAAGAAATCAAAGAAGATATAAAATATAGCAGTGAAGAAGATATTGACAATCTAATGAAGAAAATAGAAGACACACCTCTCAATTTCACTGTGCAAATTGAAAAGTCGAAATTAACCAAAAAATAAATCCCCTCTATTGAGGGGATTTTTGATATGTGTTTTGCTTGATAAAACTGCTCTTTTATACAGACTTATATTGGTAATAACCTTTTGTTCTCGCACGCTCTACTTGACCAGTAGATTTCATAATGCGTGGTAATAAATTATTTTGGAAGTTCTTTTGACCAATCTTGCCATTGAACTTTTTGTTTACTTTTTTATACAACTCTTGCAAATGCATTGGAGTTTTTTCAGTTCTTAAAACAGAAATGATTGTGCTTGCAACCAAATCTCTATCCAATGTATCTCTGTTACGTAATCCACTGATTGGGTACTTGGTTTTAAGTTGCACTGACTTCTCTTCTTTTACTTCTGGTTTTGGTTCAACTGCTTCAATGATTTTTTCTGCTTCAACTGTTGCAGAGATTTCGTTTGCACGAAGAGCCACATATTCACTTAATGTGATTTCAGTAATTCCACGATTTTCCAGTGCTACTAACTCATCTGCACAATCTTTAAGACCTTTGTGTAAATCTGCAAGTCTAGCTTGCTCTTTTTCTATCTCTTGCATCTTTGTATTAATATACAATTTCTCTTGATTAATATTCATTTATTAATCTCTCCTTCGTGTTTAAATGTCTTACAGTTTTGATTGTATTATATGATATTGATACTTGTCAACAATTATCTTTTACTTTGCACTCCACGTTCCATCTGTGCCTTGACCATATATAGTGACACGATTTGAACCCTCTATTGAAAGTTCTGAATAATCAATCTCTGCTACGATTTCTGTATTCGCACTCTTCGCACCACCAGAATCCGCTAGGAATCCAGTTTGATAATCAGAGCCACCAACCATCACTTTATACGCTTGAACATCTTTATCGAACTTAAAAGTAATATATGTTTTGTCCTGCCCAGATATTCTACTTATTTTTGATTTTGTCGCTGATACTACAGATGCGATAGGAGCAGAACTTCCCATACCAATATCTAAACCATTGTTATAATTTTGCAGAATCTCTGCATCTGTCAAAGCTTTAGTATATCCTCTTACAGCATATATATTTCCTTTGAAGAATGTGTTCTTCCCATTATAGTAATTACATCCTATATAGAGATTATAATTCGTTCTAGTGAATGGAAGTGTCGTTCTAACATCTGTTGCAACTAATTGACCATTCACATACATTTTCTTTGTTGATGCTGTAAATGTAAATACAATATGAAGGATGTTTGTGCCCAATGTCATCTCTGGACTATTTAATGTTGCACCTCCACCACGTTCATAATACATACCCACACTTTCTCTACCTGCTTGAAACGCACCAGTAGTAGACATAGTTACACGTTCTGTTGTTCCGTACCACTTTGTAATATGCGTAAGCTGTCCTGCTTCTCCTACACTTCTTTGAACGATACAGTCAATTGTAAACTCACTGCTTTGATTCGTTAATGTAAACCCTGTAATATCAACTGTACTACTTGTTCCATTAAAAGTAGGAACTCCATTAGTGAAAGTAACATTATTCATCGTTCCTATTGGCACACCAGATGGTGATGATGGTGAAATATTCTCCCATCCAAGTGCAGAACACTTGCTTTGATAATGCCAGTAATGGGTTAATTTGTCTGTAACTATTGCCATATGTAAAACCCCTTAAATAAACTTAGTCATGAATGAACCTCTACGAAGTGATGGTGTTCCATCAATTTCTCCATACCATTCATAGTAAAGTTTCTGCTCTTTTGGTTGTGTAGTATAATCATAAAAGTATTCTCCAATAGTTTTTTTATTCACAGAAGTTAGCACTTCCGTTTTCAGCACTCTATACTTTTGGTCATAAATAACTACCTTAATTAATTGTGGGTCTACTTTTTCACCTTCAAAATTATAGAACACACATTCGAATCTGATTGTATCGCCATATTGGTATATATTCATTTCATTCACTCCTTAGTTCGACTCTTACCACTAGTAATAGTAAGAGGTCTATTCTTTTCAATTATTTCTGCTTTCCGTTCAATATCGTTATTCTGTATATTTGACTTTTTGGAATCAGATATATCTAGTTTCAATATAGTTAACGAATCTCTAATTGTGATAACCTTCTCATATAATTCAGAAACGTTATCAACTTCATCTCTAACACGAACAAATAGTCTTGCTAGTCCTAAAGGGAAACCATTAAAATCTATAACTCCTACCATCTGATTACCATAGATGTCAAAAGTATAGTCGTGCCTAGCTCCACTTTCATCAATTATATAAATTTCATTATTTGACCTTCCTAGTGTTTCATTTGCATTGACCGTAATCTCAACACTTGTTTCTCTTGTTGTATATGCAGGTGCATAGATTTCAATAGTCGGTGCTGTTGTATCTAATTCCACAATGATGTAATCCATTTTAATCCCCCTTTAATCTAAAAAGAGAGGTTGCTTCTGCAACCCCTAAATTATACAGACCATGTTCCTGCTTGGTTTTTAATGAACACTTTGATAATCTTGCTACCATCACCGCTAGATGCTAATTCTAGGTCTTGACCAGAAATAGTAACTGTGATTGGATTTGTATACCCTCCTGCACTTCCTGCAACGTTTTGACTTCCATTTGCAGTAGCGATGGTTACGCCAGAACTTTCAACTGCTCCTGTTGAAGTAACAACCTTAACTTTGTATTCTTCAAACTGTGCAGGAGATGAGAATGTGAATGAAAAGATGTTCTTACCATCTTTCTTAGACACTTTGAATACGTCTGGTGCTCCAACATTTACAGTAGGAATTGCAGTATTTAAACTGATGTTATCCGTTGCAATGCTAGACTCATTATATACTTCATCTCGAATCTTCACCGAAACCTGTTTGTTTCCATCACCACTAGAAAGTTTAACTTGCTTGGAATCAGTGAATGAAATCCATTGTGAAGCACCCTCTGTAGCTTGGATGTTAGTGTCATACGCTCCATCTACATTCCCCCAAATCTTCATTTGGTATCCTGTAGTGTCGATGTCTGTTGTTCCTAAACTAACACTAACTAATTGGCTATTAGAATATGTCGCACCTCCATTTATATTTACATATGGATTGCTTGGTGCAGTCGTATCTAATATTATATTAATATAGTTTGCCATTAAGATTCACCTCTTAATCTCTTTCTG
>Ga0256907_1000135_pt1 | contig 22422 bp, 20 predicted proteins | sample MC6MC0745MT_FD_186329 | JGI IMG/M metagenome (GOLD analysis project Ga0256907, IMG submission 186329) | Metatranscriptome of enriched soil aggregate microbial communities from Iowa State University, Ames, United States - MC6-MC0745-MT... | ecosystem: Environmental > Terrestrial > Soil >... | reverse complement strand
GCAATCCACACCCAACAACATCAAACATTCCAGCATTGCAATCTTGGCGCGCCCGGCAGGATTCGAACCTACGACCCCCTGGTTCGTAGCCAGGTACTCTATCCAGCTGAGCTACGGGCGCATCAAAAAGCAAGCCTTGAATAATAGCGTTGTTTCAGAAAACGTGCAAGTCGGGGGATGAAAATATCGCATTGCAGACGCCCCCTTCGCGCCTGCATTCAGCTTCACAACATTCGCGCTCAGCTTTCCGACAGCGGATGGTCACACCGATTGAACCTTGCCTCTTTAGCCTAGCGGCCGTTAACGATGCCGGCTGTCATCCGGCGATCTCGCAGCGCAATGACAGTGCGCTGCGCCACCCGCTAGCTGAAGAGCCTTCCTCATGTCTGACAAAGAAAAAAATTCCGGCGCGCCGACCGACGCCACGGATCACGCATCCCCCGTGCGCGCCACGCGCCGCGGCTTCCTGACCGGCATCGCCGCACTCGGCGCCAGCGCCGCCGCGATGGGCGCGCTGTCTGGCTGCTCAAGCGATGATGACAATGACAGCACCCCCAGCACGCCCGCCCCCACACCCGACCCCACGCCAGCGCCCGCGCCCGATCTGACGAAGCAATTGCGCGACAACGTGAAGACGGTCGTCGTGATCTTTGCCGAGAACCGCAGCTTCAACAATCTGTTCGCCAATTTCCCCGGCGTTGAAAAGCCCTTGTCTGCCGTGACCGCCGCCGACTACACGCAGAACGATCGCGACGGCACGCCGCTGTCCGTGCTGCCGCCCGTGTGGAACGGCATGGTGCCCACGTCGCAGCAAGCCAACCACATCACGTATCAAGTGGATCAGGCCGCGCCCTACATGAACAACCTGGCCAACGCGCCGTTTGCGCTGCTGGGCCCGCAAGGCGAGCCGCTGCCGCAAGGCGTGGTCACGCGTGACTTGTGGCATGTGTTCTATCAGAACCAGATGCAGATCAACGGCGGCAAGAACGACCGCTTCGTCGCGTGGGCAGATTCCGGCGCGCTGGTCATGGGGTACTACAGCGACTCGGCGTACAACCTGCGCCTGTGGAAGCTCGCGCAAGAATTCGTACTGTGCGACAACTTCTTCCAGGGCGCATTCGGCGGCTCGTTCCTGAACCACCAATACCTGGTCGCGGGCCGCCCGCCGTTCTATCCGGATGCCGCGGACTCGGTCGCCAAGACGCAGATCGCGCAGCTGCAAAGCGCCGACCCCACCGACACGCGCCTGCAACCCAAGGCCACGTCGCCCGCCAGCGCGCTTACCGGCATCCCGCAGTTCGGCGCCAGCGCATTGACGCCGGACGGCTACGGCGTGAACACGATGGCCCCGCCCTACTGGCCATCATTCAGCCGCGACACCACCGACCCCACGCTTGCCGACGCCACCAGCCCGCAAACGATGGTGCCGCAATCGCACAGCAACATCGGCGACCTGATGACCGCAAAGGGCCTGGACTGGGCCTGGTACGCCGGCGGCTGGCAGGCCGCCGTCGACTCCACCGCCAGCACCGGCTTTCCGTCGTCGCCCAATTTCCAGGCGCATCACCAGCCCTTCAACTACTTCAAGAGCACCGCGCCTGGCACCGCCGCGCGCACCGCGCATCTGCGCGATGGCGGCCTGGGCGATCTGTCGTCCACCAACAAGTTCCTGGCCGACGCCGAAGCCGGCAAGCTGCCCGCGCTGACGTTCTACAAGCCGCAAGGCAACCTGAACATGCACGCAGGATATGCCGATGTGGATTCGGGCGACCGCCACATTGCGCACATCGTCGACAGCCTGAGAAAGAGCGCGCAGTGGGACAACATGGTGGTGGTGATCACCGTGGATGAAAACGGCGGCTGGTGGGACCACGTCGCCCCGCCGCAAGGCGACCGCTGGGGCCCAGGCACGCGCGTTCCCGCGCTGGTCGTCTCGCCGTTTGCGAAGAAAGGCACCGTGGATCACACCGTGTACGACACGGGTTCCATCCTGCGCCTGGCGACCCGCGTGTTCGACCTGCCGATGCTGGAAGGCCTAAAGGCGCGTGACGACGCGATGACGGCGCGCGGCCAGCAACCCATGGGAGACCTGACGAATACGCTGCAGTTCAGCGCATAAGGGATATCGGCGAAGGCGTGCGCCGCTGCGACGCACGCCTTCGGTTTTCAGTACAAAACCACCGTCGGCCGCCTGCCTGCGCTGCCGTTCCACGTGATCGGCAAACCGGCCGCTTCGGCCGTGCGAACGATCAGTTCGCCGACGCGCAACATGTCGGCATCGGCGCCTTCGGGCGCGCCCCAGAACGCCAGATCCAAACGCCCTTCCCGTTTCGCACGATTGCGATCTTGGCGCGTGTAGAAGCAAAACCCATGCAGGCCCGCCGACGCGCCGCCCCGCTCGTGAAAAATTTCCGAGCAGTCCGAAAAACCGTCCGGCTGCGTCGTGCCCGCATCCTGCAACGCCACCAGGTCCGCTTCCGTCAACGCCTCGAAAAAGCGATCCAGCCGCGCTTGCGCCGAACGCCACTGCGCCGCACTGAGCTTCACCGGCTCAGGTTCCCACTCGGATTCTTGCAGCGCCACGCCCGTCAACCCGGACAACAGTTCCTGCACTTGCGGCATCATCGCGTTCACAGTGATGTGATTGCCATGGCCATCGCTGATGTTCGCGTCGGCCCCCGCATCAATCAGCAATTGCACCGCATCCGTGCTGGGCGCGAACTCGGCCGCCAGATACAACGCGGTGCGTCCTTCGCGCTGGAATTCCAACGGGCTGCCCGCATCGATCAGCAGCTTCAGCACAGCGAGGTTCGCCGCGATGTCCGTGTCGTTGGCGCCCATGGCCGCCGACTGCAACGCCGTGAAGCCGTAAGCGTTGACCGCCGCCGGGTCCGCGCCCGCCGCCAGACACGCACGCACCCGCTCCACATCGCCGCCGCGCGCCGCCTGGAAAATATCGTCAACGTTCAAAAGAAGCTCCCAGAATTAAGCGCCATCGGCGCCGTGCACCAGCATCGCGTAGATTTCCGCCACGCGCTCCACGGATATTCCTTCGCGCTGCTCAACAGCCAGCGGATGGCTCGTCGGTTCCAATTCAATCAGCGGCCGGATACCGCCGTCACGCAAATGCACATGCGTCTTCAGACTCAGCGTGTCCGGATACGGCGACAGCTGCGTATTCAGCCAGCCAAAGAGCGGCGGCGTTTGCGCGCGCTCTGGCGCATCGGACGTGCGCACCCAGGTCTCGTAGCTGGCCAGGCTCACCGACACCCACACGCCCCACACGAACGGCTCGGCATGCCCATGAATGGGAAGCTCGATGCAGCCGCGCACAAAAAAATACTGCTCGTCGATCACGCAGTCATCGCTGCCCAGGTCCCCGCGCTGCGGCCGTTCTTCCGGTGCGATGCGGTAATAGCTTTCGGGCGCATCGGCGCCAAAACTCGGCAAGCCGTGGTGAACCTGATTGCAGGTTGCGCAATGAAAAGAGAAATCCATGTCCGGCTTCGAAGGTATGTGAGGTGCGGGAAAGCATTATTCTAGTGGCCGTCTTCCACCACATTCATCCACGCATCGGCCGTCATCGTGAAACACCTGTTAGTCACCCTGGACAAGCTGCACGACTTCGATGAAATCATCGACGTGCGTTCGCCGCTTGAGTACGCCGATGACCACATCCCAGGCGCCATCAACGCGCCCGTGCTCAGCAACGAAGAACGCGTCGTCGTTGGCACCCTGTACCGCCAGACCTCGCCCTTCGAGGCCTCACGCACCGGCGCCGCCCTTGTCGCCCGCAACATCGCCCAGCACCTGGAAACGACTTTCGTTGATCGGCCGCAGGGCTGGCGCCCGCTGATCTACTGCTGGCGCGGCGGCAAACGGTCCGGCTCCATGACGCTGATGTTCAACATGATCGGCTGGCGCGCACGCCAATTGGACGGCGGCTACAAAAGCTATCGCCGCGCCACGCTGGACGCATTGGAAGCCTTGCCCGCCGCGTTGCGTTGCATCGTGCTGGTTGGCCCCACCGGCAGCGGTAAAACGCGCTTGCTGCATGCGCTATCGCAAGCGGGCGCCCAAACGCTGGACCTGGAACAGCTGGCCGCGCACCGCGGCTCATTGCTGGGCGCCCTGCCCGGCATTGCGCAGCCCACGCAAAAGCACTTTGACACGCTGCTGGCCGCACGTCTGCGCACGTTCGACACCACGCAACCCGTCTTCATCGAAGCCGAAAGCCGCAAGATCGGCGCCATCGAAATCCCGCCCGCCCTGCTGCACGCGATGCACCAAGGCGCGTGCGTCGATGTCGTCTCCACCCGCGAAGACCGCGCCGCGTTCCTTCAGCAAGACTATGCGCAACTGTTCGAAAACCCCGACTGGCTGAAAGCCCAACTGCAACGCATGCTGGGCCTGCACAGCCGTGATGTGATCAAAGGCTGGCAACAGATGGTGGACGACGGCCGCCGCATCGACCTGGCCCGCGAACTGATCGACCGCCACTACGACCCCGCCTACACCCGCAGCAGCAACGCGCAGTACACGCAGCTGCCGCAAGCCACGCCGATGACGTTCAGGCCGAATGATGAGGATGTGGTGGAACAGGCGCAAAAACTGCTATCCGCGCTGCAATGAAAAAAACCCGCAATCGATTTCGCGATTGCGGGTTTTTTAATTCAGCGCTGGGTGTTTAAGCCAGCGCCGAAGATCTGGCGGAGACGGTGGGATTCGAACCCACGATGCAGTTTTTAGCCACATACTCCCTTAGCAGGGGAGCCCCTTCAGCCTCTCGGGCACGTCTCCGAAAAGAGAACGAGATTCTAGCACGAATTTTTTAGGTGTGTCCCGCAAGTGGGGACATCATGCAAAAAAATTCGTGCCGGAGCCGTTGCCTTTATTCCTTGGCGGCCGGCGCCTGGTCCAGGCCGAAGGCCTTGTGCAGTGCGCGCACGCCCAATTCCATGTACTTGTCGTCGATGATGACCGACGTCTTGATTTCGCTGGTGCTGATCATCTGGATGTTGATGCCTTCTTGCGAAAGCGTCTGGAACATCAGGCTGGCGACACCGACGTGCGAACGCATGCCGATACCCACGATCGAGACCTTGGCGACCTTCTCGTCGGTGGACAGTTCACGCGCGCCCACGGCGGGGATGACTTCACGCTTGAGCAAGTCCACGGCGCGCGCAAATTCATTGCGGTTCACGGTGAACGAGAAGTCGGTCGTGCCAGCTACGGACTGGTTTTGCACGATCATGTCGACGTCGATATTGGCGGCGGCGACAGGACCCAGGATGGAGAAAGCGATGCCCGGTTTGTCGGGCACGGCCAGCAGGGTGATTTTGGCTTCGTCGCGGCTGAAGGCGATGCCGGAGACAACGGCGGCTTCCATTTTTTCGTCTTCCTCAAAAGTAATCAGCGTGCCCGAGACCATTTCTTCTTCGAGCGGGATGAGCGGGTCGGTCAGCGAGGACAGGACCCGGACCGGTACACGATATTTGCCGGCGAATTCAACCGAGCGGATCTGGAGGACCTTGGAACCCAGCGATGCCATTTCCAGCATTTCCTCGAAGGAAACGACGGCCATGCGGCGCGCTTCAGGCACCACGCGCGGATCGGTCGTGTAGACACCATCCACGTCGGTGTAGATCAGGCATTCGTCGGCCTTGATGGCGGCCGCCACGGCCACGGCCGAGGTATCCGAACCACCACGGCCCAGCGTCGTGATGTGGCCTTCCGGGTCGATGCCCTGGAAGCCGGTCACGATGACCACGCGGCCCGCGTCGAGATCGCCGCGGATGCGGGCGTCGTCGATGGAGCTGATGCGGGCTTTCGTGAACGACGAATCGGTGCGCACGGGCACTTGCCAACCGGCGTAGCTGCGCGCCGGCACGCCTTCGGCCTGCAACGCAATCGCCAGCAAACCGCTGCTGGCCTGCTCGCCGGTGGCGGCGATCATATCGAGTTCGCGGCCGTCGGGCTGGGGCGAAATTTCGCGCGCCAGACCCAGCAGGCGATTCGTTTCGCCCGCCATTGCCGACGGCACTACAACAACCTGGTGGCCGGCGGCATGCCACTTCGCGACGCGACGCGCCACGTTTCTGATGCGCTCAACCGAGCCCATCGAAGTACCGCCATATTTGTGAACGATCAGGGACATCTCGTACTCTGGCTGGGAACCCGCCGCGAAAGTGGTGACGGGCAAAACCATATATTCTAGCGCGGCGGTAAAAATTTGCTCAATTTGAGGAAATTTATGTTCATTGCGCGGCTATTTTTCTACGGATTCTTTCCGAAACCGCAGTTTTTATCCTCGCGTTTCCACCCAGACACGGCCGCGGTGGCAACGGATGACATGGCCCGCTTGCTCGACGCGCAACTGGCGGTCGTGCCCCAGGCTATGCAATTCGCGCAGTTGGCGCAGCAGGTCGCGCAGGCGCGCATCCGTGGGCATGCGCGCGCCGTTCTGGCTCAGCCAGTGGCGCAGCACCTGCGCCTGACGCGGCGCGGATAACTCGCGCCACGCCTTTAACGAAAAACTGGCGCCGTCAGGGCTAGGGTCCAGGCGCGCGAAATCTTCACGCGCCACTTCATCGAGGATCTGCGCCGCTTCGGCCATGTGGCCGGCGTGGCGCGCGACGATGGCGCGCCAGCCGGGCCAGCGGCTGTCCAACACCGGCGCCAGCAATTCGCGCAACGCGGCGCGGGTGTAGTGAGGGTCGGCGTTGGTGGGGTCTTCTACCGGGCGCCAACCGCAGGCCGCTTCGACGGCATCGGCGGCTTGCAAAATGACCGCGCGGTCCTGGCCCAGCCACGGACGCAAATACATCAGGCCGTCGCGCTGGGACACCGGCGCCATCGCCGCCATACCGGCCAGCCCGGTGCCGCGCAGCAAGCGCAGCAACACGGTTTCGGCCTGGTCGTTTCGGTGATGCGCCAGCAGCACGCGGGTCACGCCATGCGCCTGCGCCAACTGCGCCAGCGCGGCGTACCGGGCGTCGCGCGCGGCGGCCTCGACACCCTTGCCGCCCGCCTCTTCCACTTGCACACGCGCCACGGCGACCGGCAGATTCAGCAAGCGGCCCAGCGCGTTGACGTGCTCGCTCCAGGCATCGGCGGCGGCCTGCAAGCCATGGTGCACATGGAACAAGACCACGCCTACGCCAAGATCACGTGCAACCGCCGCTGCGTGCACGGCCAGCATGGCCGAGTCGGCGCCGCCACTGAGCGCCACGCCGACGCGCGCGGGACGCTCGGGCAGCGCCAGCAAGGCTTGGCGCAGTGGGACGGTCAGGGCGGGAACGAGAGGAAGCACTGCCCCCTGCCCGGCTTGCGACGCCGAATGCGACACGCCCGACTCGGCCGCAAGGGGCGTGTCGGGCGTGGGCCGGGCAGTCATGCGAGAGGGCGCGATGGACGCGGCCGTGGCGCTGGCATGTCCGCCCGCGCCGCTGCCTGCATCAGGCGCGCACTTCCTGGTAGGCGCCGTAGGACAGCAGGCGTTGCACGCGCTGTTCAACGAGCTGTTCGGGCGTCATGCCTTGCAGTTGGCGCAGGGCGTCGCCCAGCGCGCGGCGCAGCAGGCGGGCCATGACGCGCGGATCGCGATGGGCGCCGCCCACCGGTTCGTTGACGACGCGGTCAACCAGACCCAAGTCTTTCAGGCGCGGGGCGATGATGGCCAGCGCTTCGGCGGCGTCGGGCGCCTTGTCGGCGCTGCGCCACAGAATGGATGCGCAACCTTCGGGCGAGATCACCGCGTAGGTGGCGTATTGCAGCATCAGCACGGCGTTGCCGACGGCAATCGCCAAGGCGCCGCCCGAGCCGCCTTCGCCGATGATCGTGCAGATCACGGGGACCTTGAGCTCGGCCATGGCGTACAGGTTGTGGCCGATGGCTTCGGACTGGCCGCGCTCTTCAGCGCCGATGCCTGGGTAGGCGCCCGGGGTGTCCACGAAGGTGAACACGGGGATGCCGAATTTTTCAGCCAGGCGCATCAGGCGCAGGGCCTTGCGATAGCCTTCAGGACGCGGCATGCCGAAATTGCGGGCGGCGCGTTCCTTGGTGTCGCGGCCTTTCTGATGGCCAATGACCATGCAGGGCGTGCCGTTAAAGCGCGCAAGGCCGCCGATGATGGACTGGTCGTCGGCGTACATGCGGTCGCCGTGCAGCTCATGGAAGTCGGTGAACATTTCGCGCACGTAGTCCAGCGTGTAGGGACGCTGGGGGTGGCGGGCGACAAGCGCCGTTTGCCACGGCGTGAGCTTGGCGTAGATTTCCTTGGCCAAGGTCTGGCTCTTTTGCTGCAGACGTCCGATTTCGTCGGAGATGTCTACCGCAGAATCGGCCTGCACGTAGCGCAGCTGCTCGATCTTGTTCTCAAGCTCGGCCAGCGGCTGTTCAAATTCCAGAAATGTATTGCGCATGTAGTGTGGTTCCGTAGATGGGCTGCCTGGTGTGCATCAGTATTGAACCGGCGTCGGTTCCAGACTGCGCCACAAGTACCAGGTCGCCACGGTACGCCAGGGTTGCCACGCCAGCGAGACTTCGCGAGCCTCGAAGCGCGAGACAGGCTCGCCACTGAAATAATGTAGCGAGATTGCCTTGAGCAACCCGGGATCATCCAGCGGCAGAACGTCAGGCCGCTGTAGATTGAAAATCAAAAACATCTCCGCCGTCCAGCGCCCAATGCCCCGGATGGCGACTAATTCAGAAATAACGGCCTCGTCGTCCATGGCCGCCCATTTCTCGGGATGCACCCGGCGTTCGCCGAAGTGCACCGCCAGATCCAGCACGTATTCGGCTTTGCGCTGAGACAGGCCGGCTTTGCGCAGCCCGTCCACACCCACGCGCAGCACGGCCACAGGCGTCGGGCGCTTGCCCACCGCTTCGATGAATTTGGTCCAGACCGCGTCGGCCGCCTTCGCGGACACCTGCTGGCCGATGATCGCGCGCGCCAGCGTAATGAATGGCGTGCCGCGCGAGGTCAGCCAGACCTCGGGGTGCTGGGGTATGACTTTTTTCAGGATGCGGTCGCGCCGCATCAGATGGGCGACGGCCGCTTCCCAATACTCAGGCTTGGGAACGTCGATTTCAGCGGTGGACATGTCGGGGGTATCCACTGGGCTCAAGCCCGCCGCCATTGCGTCAAGCCGCCCGGCTTGTCGTCGAGTTCGATACCCGCCTCGCGCAGTTCGGCGCGGATGCGGTCGGCTTCGGCGAAGTTGCGGGCGGCCTTGGCGGCCGCGCGCGCGTCGATCAGCGACTGGATGGCGTCGGCGTCGAGCGTGGCGCGCGGGCCTTGCTCGATGGCTGCCGCCGAATAGCGGGTGGGCGACTGGAAGTACGTGGACGGGTCTTGTTGCAGCAGGCCCAGCAGCGACGCCAGGGCTTTCATCTGGCCGGCGCTGCGTGCGCGCTTTTCGCGGTTGGCTTCAGACGCCAGTTCGAACAGGGCCGCGATTGCGCCCGAGCTGTTGAAGTCGTCGTCCATGGCGGCCTTGAAGGCCTGGGCCTGGGGCTCGTTCCAGTCGATGCCTTGATCGTCGGCAGGCACGTTCTGCAAGGCCTGGTACAGGCGGTCCAGCGCGTTTTGCGCGTCGATCAGGTTGTCGGGCGTGTAGTTCTGCGAGCTGCGATAGTGGTTGCGCACAATGAAGAAGCGCACCATTTCGGCTTCGCGCGGGTTCACACGGTAGTTGGCGTCGTCAGCGGCCGGGTCACCCAGCGCCACGGTCTGGCGGATGGTGCGGAAGTTGCCCAGCGACTTGGACATCTTGTCCGAATCGACCATGAGCGGGCCGCAGTGCATCCAGATGTTGGCCAGCGTGCCGCCAAAGGCGCCTTCGGTCTGGGCGATTTCGTTTTCGTGGTGCGGGAACTTCAGGTCAGGACCGCCGCCGTGGATATCCAGGGGCAGGCCCAGCAGCGACTTGCTCATCGCCGAGCATTCAATGTGCCAGCCCGGGCGGCCCATGCCGTAGGGCGATTCCCACTTGGTGTCGGCGGGTTCGTCGGCCTTGGCCGATTTCCACAAGACGAAGTCCAGCGGGTCGCGCTTGGCCGAGCCCACGGCGACGCGTTCGCCGGCGCGCAGGTCGTCCAGCGTCTTGCCGGAAAGCTTGCCGTAGCCGGGAAAGCCGCGCACGGCGTAGTTCACGTCGCCGTCGTCAGCTTGGTAGGCCAAGCCGTTTTGCTCAAGCTTGCCGATGATGTCCAGCATGTCGCCCACGTATTGGGTGGCGCGCGGTTCGCGGTCGGGCGATTCCACGCCCAGCGCGCGTTCGTCGGCGTGCATGGCGGCGATGTAGAACTCGGTGACGTCACCGATGCGGCGGTTGGTTTCAACGGCGCGGCGGATGATCTTGTCATCGATGTCGGTGATGTTGCGCACGTAGTCAACGGCCAGGCCGCTTGCGCGCAGCCAGCGCTGCACGACGTCAAACGACACCAGCATGCGGGCGTGGCCCAGATGGCAGAAGTCGTACACGGTCATGCCACACACGTACATGCGCACCTGACCAGCCTGGGCCGGTTTGAACGGTTCTTTGGTACGCGATAACGTGTTGTAGATTTGCAGCATGGCGCTTATGGATTCGTCTAAATATTCCGTGGCGGATTCGGAAAGTTGCTCGCGAAGGACAATACCTTCGAAGCGTGCCGCCTGCCCCCGATCAAGCCCGTGGCATGATCAGCCGGATTCAGCCCTGCTTTCAGGCTCCGCAATCGGCCCGGCGCCGACCCCGGCCTGGTCGCTATACGCGTTGTCACACGAGGTCTCGGACCCAATGCCGAACCAAAAACGCAACCGGGGCTAAAATGGCGGTCGTCAAGTATAGCAAGCGGCCCGGTCGCGCGCGTAAGTGCGGCTCGGCCACGACTTTTAACGGATAACCTACGTGACTATCAAGCCGCGTCTTTGTGTCGCCCTGCTCGCCCTGGCTTTGGCCGGCGCGCCGGTTGCAACCGCCCTTGCCCAGTCGATGGCCGGCGGCTCGGGGGCCAACCCCAACGCCACCCGGACCACGCTGGACCCCATCCCGCCCGAAGGCGGCTGGGAAGGCTTGGCCAACCTGCTGGAAGCCGTCAAGCCGGGTGTGGATACGCGGCTCACGCCGTCGGCCTCGCAGATTACCGGCCGCATTGAAATGCTGTTGAATCGTGGCGACAACGAAGAAGCGCTGGCGATGATTGAAAAGCGCGAAGCGCAAATTAAAGATCAGCGCGGCACCGATGTGCAGCTGATGTTCCAGCACGCGCGCGCGCTGGCCGCCCTGAACCGCACGGGCGAAGCCATCGATATCTATACCGACATGACGACGCGTTTCCCCGAGCTGCCGGAACCTTGGAACAACCTGGCCGCTCTATATGCCAGCCGCGGAGAACTTGAAAAAGCGCAAGATGCCCTGCAAATGGCATTGCGCGCCGACCCGGGTTATGCCGCCGCCCGCGCCAATCTGGGCGATCTGCAACTTCTGCAGGCAATGCAAACCTACAAAAAGGCCGCCCGCGATGGCGTGCCGGGCATGCAGGACAAAGCCCGCGAAGTCGAAACCATGCTGAAGGATAAACAAGGCAAATGATGTCCCGATACTCTCCTTTCCACCTGCTGCGCCTGACGGCGTGCTCGTTCGCGCTGGCCGCATTTGCCCCAGCCCTCGTCAGCGCCGCCCCTGCGGCCACCTCTTCCACCTCCACTTCTGAAGGCACAAAAGCCATGAGCACCAATCCCCGCGTCAAGCTCGTCACGAACCAAGGCGACATGGTCATCACCCTGGACGCCGCCAAGGCGCCCAAGACCGTCGAAAACTTCCTGACCTACGTCAAGGAAGGTTTCTACAACGGCACGGTGTTCCATCGCGTGATCGACGGTTTCATGATTCAAGGCGGCGGCTTCGAACCCGGCATGAAGCAAAAGCAAACCCATGCCCCGATCGAAAACGAAGCCAACAATGGCCTGAAGAACGACAAGTACACCCTGGCGATGGCGCGCACCAGCGACCCGCACTCGGCCACCGCCCAGTTCTTCATCAACGTGTCGAACAACGACTTCCTGAACTTCACGTCGCCCACGCCGAACGGCTGGGGCTACGCCGTGTTTGGCACCATCACCGAAGGCACCGACGTCGTTGAGAAGATCAAGGGCGTGAAGACCGGCAACAAGGGCTTCCACCAGAACGTGCCGAACGAAGACGTGATCATCGAGAAGGCCGAAGTTCTTGAATAAGATTGCCCTGTCCGGTCCGATCTGGCTGGCGTCCGACCTGCATCTGGGGCCGGCCACGCCGGCTACCTCGGAGGCCTTTCTGGCCTTCTTGCAGGCCGCACAAGAAGACGCTGCCGCCCTGCTGCTGCCGGGCGACATCTTCGATGCCTGGATTGGCGACGACGTGATCCGCGCCGCACCGCCGTGGCTTGCCACGGTGTTGACGGCGCTGCGCGAGACGGCCGCACGCATTCCCGTGTGGCTGGGCCGCGGCAACCGCGACTTCCTGATCGGCCAAGAGCTGGCCGATGCCGTGGGCGCCAAGCTGCTGCCGGAACCCGCCCTGCTGGAAACCGATTTCGGCCAGGTGCTGCTGACGCACGGCGACGAGTTCTGTACGGACGACGCCGCGTATCAACAGTTCCGCAAGATGGTCCGCAATCCGCAGTGGCAGGCCGAGTTCCTGTCCAAGACCATTCCGGAACGGCTGGCGATGGCGCAGCAGGCCCGCGGCGAAAGCCAGGCGGCCAACCAGACGAAGTCCATGGAGATCATGGACGTCAACGGCGCGGCGGTTGACGCCATCTTCCGCGAGACCGGCGTGCGCGTGCTGGTGCATGGCCACACGCACCGCCCTGCCCGCCACGTGCTGGATATCGACGGCAAGAAGCACGAACGCTGGGTGCTGCCCGACTGGGATTTCGACCACGTGTCGCCCCCGCGCGGCGGCTGGCTGGTCATTGACCAGGACGGCCTGGAGTTCTACGACCTGGAAACGGAATCGTAAGACGCCAGCCCCGGCCGCAAGACGGCCTCAAGCCTTGCCGGCACGCCAAAGAAAAAGAGCCTCGCACACTGCGAGGCTCTTTTTTATCGTGCAGCGCCAAGGACTTAGTGCGTGAAGATCCAGGCTGCGACCACCGCGCCGAACACGATGCGATACCAGGCGAACACGCGGTACGTGTGGTTGGCCACGAAGCGCAGCACCGCGCGCACCACCACCATGGCGCTCAGGAAGGCGGCGATGAAGCCCACGGCAATGCCGGACAGGTCGTGCTGAGTCAGTGCGCCGAAGTTCTTGTACATGTCGAACACGGCCGCGCCCAGCATCGTGGGCATGGCCAGGAAGAACGAGAACTCGGTGGCGGTCTTGCGCTGGATGCCTGCGATCATGCCGCCGATGATGGTGGCGCCCGAACGTGACGTGCCGGGAATCATCGCGAAGCACTGCGCCACGCCCACGCCCAGCGCCTGCTTCCAGCTGATTTGCTCCAGCGTGTAGGCGGAAGCCCGTTCGTCCGATGCCGTGTCGTCCGCCGCGCCCGGCTTGTCGCCCGGCGTGTGGTGCGTCTTGCGTTCGACATACAGCATGATCAGGCCGCCCAGCACCAGCGTCACCACCACCACGCCGGGGTGATAGAACACCGACTTGATGGTCTTGATGAAGATGGCGCCGATAACGGCCGCCGGCAGGAAGGCGATGATCAGGTTGCGGGCGAAAGCCACTTCGCTGGGCACGCCGGTCAGCGCGCCGCGAATCAGCTGCAACAGCCGCGCGCGGAACACCCACATGACGGCCAGGATGGAACCCAGCTGAATGACGACTTCGAACACCTTGCCGTCGCCGGATTGGAAGTTGATCCAGTCGCCCACCAGGATCAGGTGGCCGGTGCTGGAGACGGGAATGAATTCCGTCAGGCCTTCAAGAATGCCAAGAATGAATGCCTTGATCAGATAGAGCGCGTTTTCAGTCACGATGCGTGGGCGGTCCTGGTTAGTCGTTGGCTAAAGAGGCTTCGTCGGACAACATTTCCTGGGGCCGCTTTTCGACGCGCACCAGCGCGATTCGGCGGCCATCCATTTCCAGGACTTCGAAGCGGAAATGCTGATGATGGATTTCGTATTCGCAGACGTCGCCGGGCTTGGGCAGGTGGCCAAAGCGCGACAGCAGGTAGCCGGCCAGCGTCGAGAAGTCTTGCGCTTCATCGACCAGCCCTTCGGTTTCCAGCACCTGTTCAACGTGGTGCAGGTCGGCTGCGCCGTCGATCTTCCAGGTGTTGTCGCCGTCGGCCACGATGTCGGGCAGTTCGTCTTCGTCGGGGAATTCGCCGGCAATGGCTTCGAATACGTCGATGGGCGTGACCAGGCCTTCGATGGCGCCGAATTCGTCAGCCACCAGCACGAGCTGGCCGCGCGAACGCTTGAGCGTGTCCATCAGGCGCAGGATGCCGATGGACTCGTGCACGATAATCGGGTCGCGCAGGCGGTTGCGGCGCACGCGGCCTTCGGTGATCAGGTCGGCCACCAGGTCCTTGGCGCGGGCAATGCCCAGCACTTCATCCAGCGACCCGCGGCAGACCGGGAAAAAGCTGTGCGGGGCTTCGGTCAGCTGGCGGCGGATGAGTTCGGGATCGTCGTCGATGTTGATCCATGACACATCCGTGCGCGGCGTCATGATCGACCGGATGGACCGTTCGGCCAGCGTCAGCACGCCGCTGACCATGTTGCGTTCTTCAACGCCGAAGGCCGGCATGGACGGGCCATCCGCGTTGGGCAGATCGGGTTCGTCGCTGGCTGGCGGGCGCTTGCCCAGCATGCGCAGCACCGCCGAGGCGGTGCGCTCACGCATCGGACGGCCGCCGTCGAGCTTGAGCAGGTTGCGGCGCGCGACCTGGTTCAACGCCTCGATAGCCACCGAGAAACCAATGGCGGCGTACAGATAGCCCTTGGGCACCTTGAAGCCGAACGCTTCCGCCAGCAGCGAAAAGCCGATCATCAGCAAAAAACCCAGGCACAGCACCACCACGGTGGGGTGCGCGTTGACGAAGCGCGTCAGGGGCTTGGACGCCAGCAGCATGATGCCGATGGCGATGACGACAGCAATCATCATGATGGCCAGGTGGTCCACCATGCCCACTGCGGTGATGACCGAGTCCAGCGAGAACACCGCGTCCAGCACCACGATCTGCGTCACGATGACCCAGAAGCTGGCGTACACGCGCGGGCCTGACGAGCCGGCATGCTGCCCGCCCTCCAGGCGCTCGTGCAGCTCCATGGTGCCCTTGAACAGCAGGAATAGACCGCCCACCATCAGGATCAGGTCGCGCCCGGAAGGCGACACGGGTCCGACGGTAAACAAGGGGGTGGTCAAGGTGACGAGCCACGACATGACGGACAACAGGCCCAGGCGCATGATCAGCGCGAGGCTCAGCCCCATGATGCGCGCGCGGTCGCGTTGCGCAGGGGGAAGTTTGTCCGCCAGGATGGCGATGAATATCAGGTTATCAATGCCCAGGACGATCTCAAGGACGACCAGGGTAAGCAAGCCGACCCACGCTGCGGGGTCTAGCAGCCACTCCATCAGGAGCTCCAGAAGTTACACGACCGGTAATCGTACATGGAAAATTCGTGACATGCCGGTGACACGCCCCCCTCCGTATGCCTGATGGCCATTGGCTTTGCGCCATATGCAGGGGTTGCATCATGGTTGCATTGCACTGCTCGCAACCGTGCGCGCAAAGAAAAACCGGCCCGCAGGCCGGTCTCGCACAACGCCGGATCGGCGCTGGGAATCAGGCAGCCGACGGCGGGTTCAGCGACGTCAGCATCTGCGTGAAGATCTTCGGGCTGGCGGCCAGCACGTTGCCGCTGTCCATCCAGCCTTGTTCGCCGTCGAAGTCGGCGATCAGGCCGCCGGCTTCCAGAACCATCAGGCTGCCGGCCGCCAGGTCCCAGGGCTTCAAGCCCACGCCGCAGAAGCCATCCAGGCGGCCGCTGGCCACGTAGGCCAGGTCCAGCACGGTGGAACCCATGCGGCGCACACCGGTGACGTTTTCAGCCATATGGCGGAAACGCTGCGAACCCTGTTCCAGGTCGCCCGCGTTGGGCCAGTGCGCGCCGAGCAGCGCTTCGTGATAACGCGTGCGGCCCGAGACGCGCACGCGGCGGTCGTTCAGGAAGGTGCCGCTGCCACGGCTGGCCGTGAACAGTTCGTTGCGCGACGGGTCATAGATGACCGCTTGCGTGACCTGGCCGCGCTGCGTCAGCGCGATGGACACGGCGTAGTTGGGCAGGCCGTGGATGAAGTTCGTGGTGCCGTCCAGGGGATCGATGATCCACTGGAATTCAGCCTGGTCGGGACCTTGCAGCCCGAATTCCTCGCCCAGCACGGCATGGTCCGGGTAAGCGGCATGCAGTGTCTCGACGATGGACTCCTCGGCGGCGCGATCGACTTCCGTGACATAATCGCGCGGCCCCTTGCGAGCCACGCTGAGTCGTTCCAAATCCATGCTGGCACGGTTGATAATGGTGCCGGCACGCCGGGCCGCCTTGATGGCGATGTTGAGCATCGGGTGCATAAAATTCCGTACGTATGCGGTGGGTTCGCGTGATGGTTGGCCACTTGCCGCCCCCCGGGTCCGTCGTTGCCCCAACCGGGGAAATCGACCCAAAAAACCAGGAAGGCACGTAGCCAAACGTGCCATTTTAAATGACTCAAGCATTTTCACGTGTTCGCTTCGTTATGGTGAACCCCAGCCACCCCGGAAACGTCGGTTCGGCGGCCCGCGCCATCAAGACGATGGGCTTCTCGGAACTGGTTCTGGTGGAGCCAAAGTTTCCAGATGTAACTAGCCAGCCGGAGGCCATCGCCTTGGCCAGCGGCGCGCTGGATGTGCTGGAAAATGCCCGCATCTACCCGTCGCTGGAAGACGCGCTGGCGCCCGTCACCCTGGCCTTTGCGCTGACCGCCCGCGTGCGCGACCTGGGTCCCCCGCCCTGCGACATCCGCCAGGCGGCCGATCTGGCCTGCGCCCATTTGGCTGAAACGTCCGAGGGCGTGGCCGCCGTGGTGCTGGGCACCGAACGCGCCGGGCTGACCAATGCCCAGATCGCCCTGTGCCATCGCATCTGCCACATCCCCGCCAACCCCGAGTACAGCTCGCTGAACGTCGCCCAGGCCCTGCAATTGGCGGCCTGGGAGCTGCGTTATGCGTTGCTGGTCGATGAGGGTGCGGCGCTGCTGCCGGTATCCACCGCGCAAGAACCGTCGCGTGGCGCCGAGCCGGCGTCCAGCGAAGCGGTGCAGGCGTTTCTGGCGCATTGGGAAGAAGCGCTGATCGGCGTGCAGTTCCTGGACCCCGCCCACCCTAAGAAGCTGATGCCGCGCATGCGCCACCTGTTCTCGCGCCCGGCACTCACGCGCGACGAAGTCGACATGATGCGCGGCGTGTGCACCGCCATGCTCGCCACCGCCCGTCGCAACGGCGGCGCAAAAAAATAAGGACAGGCGGGTAGCCTGTCCTTATCTGTGCATATCTGCATAAGCCCCCGGCAAGCCTGCCGGGGAATCTGACGCTTAGTCCACCTTGGCGCCCGAGGCCTTCACCACCGGGGCCCAGCCGTCCACTTCCGACTTGATGAACGCGCCGAATTCGGCCGGCGTCGTCTTCACGCCGACTGCGCCCAGCTTTTCATAGCTGGTCTGAACCGATGCCTTGTCCAGCGCTTGCTGCATGGCGGCGTTCAGCTTGTTGATCACTTCCGGCGGCGTGCCGGCCGGGGCCAACAGGCCGAACCACGACGACACGTCGAAGTCGGTAAAGCCCGATTCCTTCATCGTGGGCAGGTCCGGCGCGCTCTTGGAGCGTTCGCTGGTGGTCACGGCCAAGGCGCGCAGCTTGCCCGATTGGGCGTGCGGCCATGCAGACGGCATGTTGTCGAACATGAACTGCACCTGGCCGCCGATCAGGTCGGTCATGGCCGGCGCGCTGCCCTTGTACGGCACGTGCAGGACGTCAATGCCCGCCTTCATCTTGAACAGCTCGCCCGCCATGTGAATGGAGGTGCCGCTGCCCGACGACGCGAACGCCAGCTTGCCCGGGTTTTTCTTGGCGTAGTCGACCAGTTCCTGGACCGACTTCACCGGCACTTGCGGGTTCACGACCAGGATGTTCGGCACCTTGGCGCCCAGCGCCACCGGCGCAAAGTCTTTGGTCAGATCGAACGTGACGTTCTTGTACAGCGATTGGTTGATGGCGCTGGTGACCGCCACGAACAGCAGCGTGTAGCCGTCCGGCGCGGCGCGCTGCACCTGGTCGGTGGCGATGTTGCTGCCGGCGCCCGGCTTGTTTTCAACCACGAACGATTGGCCCAGGCTCTCGGTGAGTTCCTTGGCCATGATGCGGGCGATCACGTCGGTGGTGCCACCGGCGGAAAATCCGACCACGATGCGGACAGGTTTGTCAGGGTAGGCAGCATGGGCGGAACCCATGGCGAATGCGCTTGCGGCGGTGGCCAGAAGGGTGGCGGCAAAACGCCGCAGTCCAGGCTTGTGACCTGTAGTCATAGTGTCTCCGTGCAGGTACTGTCCATTGAATGGACGATTTGAATTATTGGATGACGCATTTTGAGCTATACACGGCGGGGGCATCAAGGTAGAGTCCACGCTACGGACAATGGTTTTCCCTTGACCGTTCCGGAATAACCCAAAGTTTTCAGAGATTTGCATGCAAGACAGTGATGCCGCGGCCGCAGGCCCACGCACGTTGCGGCGGGGCCTGGCCGTTCTGGCCGCCCTGCGCGATCAAGGGCCCGATGGCCTCAGCGTGACGGATATTGCCCGCCTGACGGGCATACAGCGCCCCACCATCTACCGATTGCTGGCCGCCCTGCTCGACGCCGGCCTGGTGCTGCCGGTGACGGGCACCAAGAAATACCGCGCGCAACTGGCGGTGGACCCGGACACGCGTTCGCGCGATCCGCGTGTGCGCCAACTGCTGCCCGTGCTGCGCCGCCTGGCCGACCGCACCGGTGACGCCGTCTTCCTGGTGGTGCGCGACGAGGACGACTCGATCAGCCTGCATCGCGAAATCGGCAGCTACCCCGTGCAGATTTTGGCCACTTACGCCGGCAAGCGTCAGCCGCTGGGCGTGGGTTCCGGCGGGATGGCGCTGCTGGCGGCGCTGCCGGATGACATCGCGCGCAGCATCGTCGAACGCAACTCGGGACGGCTGGACGAATACGGCGGCATGACGCCGCAGGAAATGTACCGGCTGATCGAAAACACCCGTGCGCGCGGCTATTCGGTGGTGGGCAACCACGCCGTGCGCGGCGCGCTGGGCGTGGGCTGCGCGCTGCTGGACACGCAAGGCCAGCCCCTGCTGGCGGTCAGCGTCACGGCCATCATCGACCGCATGCCGGCCCAGCGCCAACGCGAAATCGCGGGCTGGATCAAGTCGGAACTGGCACGGCTGGCGGTGCAGGCTTGATCGAAATGGCCGCGCTGCCTGGCCTATAAGTCGATGGGCCTAAGACAGCGAACATAAGAAAGCCAACATAAGACAACGGGCGCCCGATTAAAGGCGCCCGTTGTCTTATTGGCGATACCCGCAAGAATCAGGTTGCCGCGCCACCCGAGGCTGCGTCGGCCTTGCCTGCCACCTTGGGGTTTTGAATTTCGCGCACCGGGATCGGCGGCTGGAAACCGGCCGCTTCCAGCGAGGTGCGAATCTGCTGGTACAGGCCCCAACGCAGGTCCCAGTACTTGCCCGCTTCGGCCCACACGCGCACGTTCACGATGACGCCGTTTTCCTTGTACTCAAACACCTTCACCTGCGGCTCGGGGTCCTTCAGCGCATCGGGACGCGACGCCACGATTTCCTTCAGCTTCGTCAGCACCAGTTCCAGATCATCGCCATAGCGCACCGGCACCGGGATATCCAGACGACGCGTCGGGTTGCGGCTGTAGTTGGTGATGGTGGCGTTCCACACGGTGCTGTTGGGCAGCGTCAGGTGAATGCCATCGCCTTGCACCAACCGGGTCAGGAACAAGCCCACTTCGGCCACCGTGCCGTCCGCGCCCGAACTCAGCGCGATGTACTCGCCCGCGCGAATGGGGCGCAGCATCAGCAGCATGATGCCCGCGGCGATGTTTTGCAGCGTGCCTTGCAAGGCCAAGCCCACGGCCAGACCGGCGGCACCCAGCACGGCGATGAGACTGGCCGTTTGCACGCCAAAGCGCGCTAGCACCGCAATGATCGTGAAGATGCGCACCGCCCAGACCACCGTGGTGTAGAACATCGGCACGATGGTCGGATCGATCTTGCTGGAGCGCGTAGACGCCCGTCGAACCCAACTGCCCAGCAGTGACGATATCCACCAACCCGCGATCAGGATAAGCAGGGCAACCAACAAATTAATGCCCATATCCACGAACCTGGGAGCCCAGGCGTTAAATTCCCTCAAGGCGTCTTCCATGGAATCTCCTGCGAAAAATGACAACCGAAAACTCTATCAGATGAAGAAGTCGCAAAGGGCCGCAATGCGGCCCTGGTATGTCAAGCTTTGTAAGAATACGCCCGATGCGCGGACTGCGGGGGTCAGCTGGGAACGATGCGGAAGTGGTTATCCCAGGACACCTCGCGCGACGGCGGCAGCACCGGCGTTTCGTGGCCGGCGGCATCGGTGCGCAGCATCGCGCCCAAACCGCTGCTGACCAGAAAGCCCGACTCAGGCGCAGGCGCCACGCCGCAACCGTCGGCAAGCGCCGTCGTGCCCAGGCAGCGGCCGCTGGCCGTATCCCAATAGATCACCTGCCCGCCTACGGGGCTGGACGTCGCGACGATGCCGCCCGACGCATCCACCGTGACCGAGCCCACGTAGTTGCGCATGTTGCGCAGCGTCTCGGCTGGCCCTTCGAACAATTCCAGTTGCGCGCCGCGCCGATGCCGGCCGACCAGCGCGGGGCGGTCGGCCACCGGCCCCATGTACTGGCAGCCGAACCACACGCTGCCATCGCCCGCCAGCGCCAGATGCCGGATCGACAGGCGATGCAGATCAGGGGCAAGCTCCACCTTTTCCAGCAACTGCCCGCTGGCCGCATCGATGTAGGCCAATGACGGCCGCATCGTGTCCAGGTTCAGCTCCAGCTTGCCGTAATCGGGATGCGTGAGGATGCCGCCGTTGGCCACGCAGAGCGTCTTGCCGTCGGGCATCAGCACCACTTCATGCGGGCCGATGCCGCCCGTGTCGAACTCGCCCACCCGCCGCCACGCGCCGCCCGGCGAGGCATCGTAAATGCCCAGCACGCCGCGCCCCGCTTCAAAATCGTTTTCGGTGGCGGCCAGCAGCCGCCCCTTTTCCATGAACGCGCCGTGGCCGAAGAAATGACGCTCGTCCGGCATGGGCAATGCCTGCGGCTCGCCCCCATCGCGCAAGGAAAAAGCCACGGCGAAAAAGCCGGGCTGACGGCCAAACACCACGGCGCGCTGGCTCGATGCGTCGATCGCAAAGCTGTGCCCGCGCGCGGGCATGGGCACCACCAGCTTGTCGTGGCCCGCGTCGTCCAGCAGCACCGCTTCATCGCGCCCGCCGCGTTTACGCGCGCTCAGGTACAGCGGGCCGCCATCGGCGGGCAGCACGGCAAGCGCCGCGCCGGGTGACACGCCCAGCGCCGCAGCCAAGGCCAGAAAGCGGCGACGGTCAATCACCATCGAGCGCATTGAATCCGATGGTGACGCCAAGCGCCGGGGCCAGGTCCTGGTCGACGATCGCCTTGGCGTTCTTGATGGTCAAGGACGCCAGCTCCAACTGGCGGCGGCCGTCTGCTTCTTTCAGCGCGGCCTCAAGCGGCGCCGGCACATCCAGCAAGGTCTGCGCGGCGCTTTGCAGCTCGCCTTGCACCGACACATCCATCCAGTCGCCCCCTGCCGGCAGCGGATACGCGCCGGCTTGGTAGAACGCCTTCAGGCCGCTCAGGTTCGCCGCCAGCAAACGCGTGGACAACTCACTGCGCCAGAACGCCGCGCGCTTGGGGCGCGCCGCATCAGGCGCGGCGCCCAGCACGGGCAGAATCTTCACGTCGCGCGCGAACTGCAGGCCGGTGGACAACGCCTTCATGGCTTCCGCCGCCACTTCCTGCGGATCGCGGTACAGGTCGTTGGCGGCTTGCGGCTTGGCGAACTGCCGGCCGAATTCGCCTTGGGGGCTCCAGGCCTGCGCCACGTCGCGCGAGATACCCGTCACGTTCGCCGTCACCGCGCGGGCATAGCCGCAGGCGTAGGCAAACGTGGGGTCGCCCGTGTTCTTCAGCAGCGCCGGCTCGCCATACAGCACGTATTCCAGCGCGGGCAGGCCCTGCACCGCCACGCTGCGGCCGGCAAGCGCCCCCGGCGCCAGCAGCGCGTCGTCCTTTGCGGCGATCAGCTGCTGCACCTGCCGGG
>Ga0256907_1000128_pt1 | contig 23010 bp, 22 predicted proteins | sample MC6MC0745MT_FD_186329 | JGI IMG/M metagenome (GOLD analysis project Ga0256907, IMG submission 186329) | Metatranscriptome of enriched soil aggregate microbial communities from Iowa State University, Ames, United States - MC6-MC0745-MT... | ecosystem: Environmental > Terrestrial > Soil >... | reverse complement strand
GGGAGCCTCTTCAGGTCTGGGGAAGGCAACAGCTAAATTATTTCACACAAAGGGTTGGAACGTTATTGCAACGATGCGAAATCCTGAAAACGAAACTGAATTAAAGGAACTTCCAAATGTAACCATAGTTCAATTAGATGTTACTGATGCTGCGGCAATTCAAAAAACAGTTTCGACTATTTTAAAATTCCATTCGGTTGATGTTGTTTTAAATAATGCCGGTTACGGTCTTATAGGTCCGTTGGAAGCTTTAACAGACGGGCAAATTTTATCGCAGTTGCAGACCAATCTTCTGGGTGTAATTAACGTTACAAAAGCATTTGTTCCTTACTTTAGAGAAAGGAGAACTGGAAGTTTCATCAATATTACCAGTACATTTGGGTTATTGGGTTATCCAACCTGTTCTATTTATAATGCGACTAAATTTGCTGTAGATGGTTTTTCAGAGGGGTTGGCTTACGAATTGGCACAATTTGGCATCAAGGTTAAAGTGGTAGCGCCGGGCGGAATGCAGACTGATTTTGCGGGAAGGTCTTTACAGGGTGGAATGCACGATGCATACGCTAAACTTATAGCAAAAGTAAGTGAAGGTTATAGCGTGGAGCAGCTTGCCAATTATACAAAAGCTGAAGACGTAGCTCAGATTATTTATGATGCATCTACTGATAGCAAAGAACAGCTCAGGTATATAGCAGGTAATGATGCTATCGGTCTGTACAAGGAACGGTTGGAATTAACACCCGAAGGACAATTCGGAAAAATACGTTCGCAATTTATATTTTAGTTCGGTTGTTTCTGTCAAATTTAATAGCAATCTGGCAGAAGCAATTTCTTTATGAATTACTTAAATTTGTACATGAAAAAACAGCCCGTCATCTTCAGTTCACTATCACAATTGCATAAGGCTATGGGGCAGGCAGCTCCGTCACATCCACTGGTCAGTATAATGAATTATGGAGATGCTACGTTTGATCCAAAGCATTTTGAACAGGGAATTATACTGGATTTTTACAAGATTTCTTTCAAGACAAGCTTTTCCGGGAAACTGAAGTATGGTCAGGGATATTATGATTTTGAAGCAGGCGGAATGTCATTTATAGCACCTGGGCAGTTACTGAAAATGCAGAATGAAGAAGCCGATTACAGTGGAATGACACTCCATATCCATCCCGATTTCATTCGACATTATCCGTTAAATTTTCATATCAAACAATATGGATTTTTTGGCTACTCGGCTGCCGAGGCTCTTTATCTTTCAGAAAAGGAAAAAGCAACCATCGGGAGTATTTACAGATTTATTCAGGAGGAACTCAGCGAACGTATTGATAAATTCAGTCAGGATGTAATCATTTCACAAATTGAACTGTTGCTCAATTATGCCAAACGCTTTTATGATCGGCAGTTCCTCACCCGAAAAGCTGTAAATAATGACATTCTTTCAAAATTGGAAGAGTTGTTAGAAAACTATTTTACGAATGATAATCTACTGATTAAGGGATTGCCGACCGTAAATTCAGTAGCAGAAAATCTTAATGTTACGCCACGTTACCTGAGTGATCTGCTACGTAATCTGGTCGGTTTGAATACCCAACAATACATTCACGAAAAAGTGATAGCAAAGGCAAAAGAATATCTGGCAAAAGATGTCATGACCATCGCTCAAATCGCTTATCATTTAGGATTTGAACATCCGCAGTCTTTCAATAAACTGTTTAAAAATAAAACTTCGTTATCTCCCTCAGACTATAAAAAAAGTTTGCTGAATTAGATCCTGAAATAGGACTTTCTTTTACAGCTAATAGCTGTGTGGGGCTACCAAAATACTTTTAAGAGTGTGCAGGTGCTATGGAAATTTTCAGTTAGCGCACTTATCATTACATTGGCAGGAGATCTTTCACACCACGCCGCACCAAATACTATCGACACTCAGAGAATTGAAAACAGTGGAAAATAAAATGTTTGAAAGCATCAATAAAAATATTCGTCAAAATGGCAACAAAACCGTCCATTTTTACGAATTTTATCTTCTCAGTTTTGTTCATCTTTGTACTAACATAAATTAATAAACAATGAGTTACTGCAACCACATACCTACGATGAAGGAACCAAGCCGAAGCCTTCACCAGAATTATCATGACCATCATTACGGATTTCCCATTCACGATGATAATGAGCTTTTCGGTCGTTTGATTATGGAAATAAATCAGGCGGGACTGAGCTGGGAAACCATCCTTAAAAAAGAGGAAAACTTTCGCAAAGCGTATGATAATTTTAATCTTGAGAAAGTGGCAGCTTATACAGAAAAAGACCGTGAACGATTACTGAACAATGCGGGAATTATCCGCAATAAACTTAAGGTTAATGCAGCAATTGAAAACGCAAAAACCATTTTGCTATTGCAAAAGGAATATGGCAGTTTTGAAAAATGGCTGGAACATCAGAATCACAAACCTAAAGAAGAATGGGTAAAACTGTTTAAAAAAACATTCCGTTTTACAGGTGGTGAGATCGTAAATGAGTTCCTAATGAGCATTGGATATCTGCCTGGAGCTCACTCTCCATCTTGCCCGGTTCATCTTGCTGTATTAGAAACAAATCCAATGTGGGCTAAACAATAGTAATAATATGAATATTGAAACATTTATTAAAAATTGGATTGCCGCCGGCAATGCATTCGATAGCGAAAAATACCTGAGTTTTTACCATCCCGAAGCTGTTCTAGAGGATCCTTCTGTAGGCAGAAAGTTTAAAGGGCATAAAGGAATTAAACAATATTTTGACAGCTACTTTATCGGATACAATACCCGTACCGAACAGGTACAGCTTAATGTAATTGATGAAGAACATGCCCATCTGCAAGTAAAGTTTACAGGAGATTTTCCTGAAGGTAAAATTGACGGTACGTTTGATTTTAAATTCAACGAAGGAAAAATAATTTATTTAAAAGCAGATTTAATTCATTAATAAAAATAATAATATGAAGATAGATAATTTTGATGAAATCATTCGTCGCTCTATGGAAATTAGAAAAAAATACCACGAACTGGAACTGTTGCACCATGGAAGTGAATGGACGGTGGAAGAGGACGCTCTGGCTTATTTAACCGATGCGGGGCTGGTCGGACGTAACATTATGTCGCAACAACAACGTTGGCCCAAAACCGGATCTGAACAAGAACTTAAACATAAGCTTGGCGAAAATATTTGGTGGCTCATTGTTCTGGCTGAAAGATCCGGAATAGATATCAAAGAAGCAGTTGGTGATTTTTTAGATAAAACAGAAAACCTGTTTTAATCATTTTTATATAAGTAATATGGAGTTCCTAACGTTACATAGACAAAAAAGAGTTTCGTTTTAACTGCTTATCTTTGAATGGAAAAGGCACACATTCCAGCACCGAATGTAAACCTTTAGAATTAACAGGTCATGAGGAATTATAAGTAATATATCCTCTTAATCGAACATTACAAACGGAATCTTACAGCGTTCCGTAAGGCATATGGTGATGGTAATTTGTAGATGCATCACTAAAATATTCACCTGAACAATAATTAACAAACAATAAATTATAATGGGGGGACTGGCAGATTACACAACCAGGGCTAGAAGGTTTGCTAGCCGACATCCGATATTGAATCATGTATCACCGCAAGTAAGTTTTTGGATTACTGCCTATATATTGTTGTCATTTACCGTGCATTTGGCAAGTGTGAATTTAGCACTCTCATTTTCGGTCCAGATTGAAACTAATCCATGGCCACTTCTCTTGGCAGGTGGTATTACAGGATTTTTATACGGTTGCGCATTGGGCTTGTTGGATTATTTTTTTGATAAACAGTTTTTTAGGAACAAACCTTTGGGAAAAATAATTGTACTCAAATCCTTCATGTCTTTGGTATTACTTATTGTATGTTTTAATTTTTTAAGGTTTGTTTTATACAATGCACTACTTTCACCGGCATTCAGCAAATATTCACCGGTAGTTAATGATACAATATGGGGAAATCTCTTTCTTATCGTGGTTATTTACAGTTTTTTTATGATTCTTGTTATAACTTTTGTGCTGCAGGTAAATAAAAAGTATGGTCCGGGAGTACTCGTCCCATTATTATTAGGTAAATACAGAGAACCTAAAGAAGAAGAACGTATTTTTATGTTTATGGATCTCAAGTCCTCAACAACCATCGCAGAAGAATTGGGACATATCAGATACAGCAGCTTTATAAGGGACAGTTTTACAGATATTAACCAGATGCTCAATCTGTATAATGCCGAAGTGTACCAATATGTAGGCGATGAGATTGTGATAAGCTGGAAGGTCAATGAAAAAATGGAGAACATGAGCTGCGTTCAGTTCTTTTTTGCCTGCGAAGAGCAGTTTTTAAACAGGAGTGAGTACTACATTAAAAAATATGATTTGGTTCCGTGTTTTAAAGCAGGTTTACACTTAGGGAAGGTTACCGCAGTAGAGATTGGCGAAATAAAAAGGGATATAGCTTATCATGGCGATACTTTGAATACCGCGGCACGTATACAGGGAATGTGCAATCAGTACGACAAAAAGATTCTGATATCTGCCAGTTTTACCGAGGTTACAAAATGGAATGATCTTTTTAAGATTGAAGAACTGGGAATGATTATGCTGAAAGGTAAAAAACTGCCGGTTGGTATCCTAAGCGTAGAACAGGTTTAAGCTTAACTACTGATTCTGTGTATCAAATGTAGTCATAGCTTTTAAAAGTTCCCCCAAATAGTGTCTAATTTTTTTTGGGCAGTGTATATTGGACGGTTTTTAATTTTTGTATAAAGTTGCTATACGATCAATCCGCTTATTTAGGCTTCAACTCTATTTTACAGCTTTACTTAAATTTTCCCAGAAGGTAGGATTGTATTTAACATTTTCAAATAAATGCACTTCTTTTTTAAAATTTATTTTTTCCCCATCACCCATATTAAAATTACTCCAATAGGAATTTACGGTGATTGTAAAGTCTTTTTTGTTATTGTGAATATCATGCAGTTTTCCGGTAACAGTATTAAGAGAATGGGTAATCAGATATAGATTTCCAATTTTAGTAAAATCGGTGGTTGTCGATTCAGCTGTGTATTTTTTCGTAATAAAATCTGCCAGTGAACCTTGTAATTTGTATCCTTCGGTAAAAGCCTCGGGAAACTCTGTAACTTCCCAGTTTTCAAAAATTTTCACAATAGCTAAATCCTTAGTGCTTACATATAGATATCCTGAATAATTACTAAGATAGGTTCGCTGTGTGTAAGTTGAATGTTTACGGGGAGCCGTAAAATGAATAACATAAACATCCTCATTATTGTATTTTTTTATTTCTTCAAGAGTTAACTGAAACTTTTTAAATTTTCTCTTTTTTAAGAAATCAGCATATTGTATCGGACTGTTATATACCAGACCATGATATTCTCTTAAAGTTTCGGTTTTGAAATCCTTCAATACATTCCATTTAATTTCTTCTAAATTTTTTACACTTCTGTATTCATGCTTTGTGTATCCATGATCGTACTGTTTTGCAGTAAATTCAAAATCTAAACAGATCGTATCGCTAACTTTTGCATTAACCTTCGAATGAAGGTTGGAACTAAAGGCACTGCTTGGATAATTTTTTTCGAGTGATTCTATAACTTGTGCTATAATGTTGTAAGGAGTTCTTACACTGTATATTATAAGTTCATCTAAAACTGTTGCATCTTCACTGTTTTCAAGACTCTCGGCTTCTTTTATAATTGAAGTACTTACATTTGTAATAACAGGTATATTTAATTCTTCTACTATCGTTGCAGGACTGGTTTTTTGGAAAAACAGATATCCGTCATACAATTCGTTCAACTTTCCCTCAGTAAATGTTATTGGACTAAAAAAGCGATTTGCAATAACCCTTTTCATTTCTTCTTGATCTGATGAAATAAAAAGATGGGGTACATTTTGTTGTTTTAAATAATGTTCAAACGAGTTTTGCTGTATTGTAGTTTCATGCCATTTATCCTGTATAAAAATAGAATCTTTAGCAGTAACAGCCGCAAGGCTGTATACTTTTTCTTTTAGATTCTTTTTCAAATAACTTCCCATAGAAATAAAGTCCTTTATTACAGTGTGGTTAATAGAAGACATGTTATTTGTAAAATGAGCATTGGCTCCCCAGCATATAATTTTTTCTTCTGGGTTTTGTTTTAAGTAAGCTAAAAGGTTATCAGCCATCTGCTTATCTCGTATATTATCTACTGCGGTCGTTGAAAACGAACTCAAAATTTCTTTTCTGTGAAACGCATCCTTTCCTAATTCAATAAGTCCTTTTACTGTTTGGTGCCAATAAAATTTTTCTTCAGAATCTTGCTGTTGTGAAATTTTATTTTGTAAATCGTTTAAAGTATTGGTGAATTGGCTGAAAGAAATATCTTCTTCATCAAACATTCCTGAAATTGAAATAGATTCCAGCAGCAATTCAAAATCATCCTGCGCAAATTTAAATTTAAACTTGTTTTTTTTTGAATAATCAAAAAGATCCCTTGTAAGGGTATGAGTGCCATCTGTGCCGGTAATCTGATAATCAAAGCCAAATAATTTTAAATCACTCTTATTCTTGTCATAAAAATCAATAAAGCTTTGAAACTCTTTTCTTTTTCCCCAAATAGAAAAAAGTGCGTTTGAAAAAGTTTTGTTTACATCATACCCATCACGTATCATTTTTTGGGCAATCCACAAGTCATAAATTCCTGATTCAAAAGCAACGGTTTTAAATCCCATTTCCTTATATAGAAATTCAACTATTTTAGTTTTCATCTCAAATACATTTCCATCCTGGTGCGAATCTTCTCCTAATAAAACTATTTGGGCGTTTTCTAATTCTTTTTTTAAAAATGAAAAATCCTGAGAGGTAGGAACTTCAGGTAATTTTATAATCTTTGGATTGAAATTTTGAGCGGTACCTATACTAATGAACAAAAAATAGCTAAAAAATAATAATACTTTGGTCATCGTGGATTTTTTGGTTGCTTACTAATCTGGTTTGTAAATTTTTTACAACAGAGAAGTCTTAGTACATAACGGATAACCGAAATGTTTATTGTTGTGTTGATACTGCGGAATTGATCTCATAAAATGTTTAATAGAACTAAACAATCAAAAAAAGAGGTTGTAGTAATAACTTGCAACCTCTTTAATAACCAAAAAAAACACTTATGGGTACAAAGATAATTATTTTTATATGCATGCATATAAAAATTTAGTTTTTTTTTCTTTGCTACCGCACTTTATATAAAAGCGTTGAAAATGTCTAAAAAAACGAATAATTATTCTGTGCATTTTTAACAGTGAATAAATACCCCGATCTTAAAACTACTGTATATTACAATAACAGCTTCTCTATATTGTCTTCAAAAGATTCTAAATCGGCACTCACTGTCCCGTCTTCATTTTTTATCATTGATATATTTCCGTCTACATTTTTTACAATTCCATTCTTATCAACAAAAATATTTATAGGATATTGAGGAATATTTTTTTCCTTTAAAAATGCTTTTTCATCAATTATATGGGTAAAATTGAATGTTCTTTTTTCTAAAAATTTCTCTACTTCATTTTTGCTGTTAAAAGTTATGGAAACAAAGTTGACTTGATCTTTATACTTTTCTTTTAGCTGGTTTAGGTAAGGCATCTCTTCAATGCAGGGAGCACAGGTGGTAAACCACAGATTAACCAGACTTGGTTTATTGTTTAACGATTTTTGATTTAAAATTTTACCGTCAGCTGTCTTAAAATCTTTGTCAAGAAACGGTTTGTTTATAAGCGATTGAACAAAATTGTCCCATTCTTTCTGTATCCCTAATTTTTGTGCAGAAGGTTTTCCAACATAATAGGTTTCTTTGTAAACGATAATTATGGAATCCTTTTTTACAATGGTGTCCAGATTTGTTACATCTATATATATAGAGTCTACCGGCATCTTCGCATTTTCTGCAAAGAACTTTTTGGCATCCATTCGGTTTTTTTCTCGCGATAAAGAATCACTCGCTTTTACACCGTTTTCTGATAGATAATATGTTTTTGCAGATTCTTTCTGCGAGCAGCTTAATACAAAAACGGCTAAACCGCTTAAAAATAGTTTTTTCATGTGTTTTTATGTATAATGTATATTGTATTGGTAGCTTGCCGTCATGATGTTAGCGTTTACGGTATTTTTTATCAGATTTAGTTTTCGCTTTTTTCTTCGTCAAAATTATCAAAATAGCTAAAATCTTTCGTAATAAAACCATCTTCAATTGTCAGAATTGTGCAAATAGGTAGTTCAAATTTAGAATTGTCAGGTGCAGTTCCACTTGATACAAACTCTACAATAATGTGTTTGTCACCCGAAGGATAAGTTTTAACAACTTGGTCGTGAAGGTCTGGAAATATTTTATTTAAATCCGAATATTTGTCGATAATCTGTTGTCTTGTCTGTTTTACAATTCCCTTTCCTAATGATGGATCTTTAAATTCCGATATTTCAGAATACATATTTGCCACTTCAGTCCATTCGTGGTTATTAAAATGTTCAAAATATTTTTTTACTATTTTTTCATTGTTTGTTGTTGTCATAGTTTTTTCTTTAGCGTTGTTGCACGCGGTTAATAAAAAAGTTGCAATAATAAAAAGCACTATTTTTTTCATAGTTTTTAGTTTTAATTGGTGAAAATTATATAAGTTTTATTTTAAATTTTGCATCAACAAATGTTAGCAGTAATAAAAACAAGCACAAAGAACGAAACTTAAAGTATTAAACCTCAGACTTATTTTCAGTTCTTTTGTTGCCTGTAGACCATAACAACCAAAAACACTTCGTCAAAATTGTCAAATGCATTTTTAAAAATTTTCGAAGCTCGTCTTGTTACTTCTTGAAAATATTCATCTCTGTCAGTTTCTCCAACTTGTAAATCAAATCAAATCCCTAAGTTCCAAATATAAAACAAAGGTTTCCGTAGTCTTAGTCCTTTGAAATTGTCTTTTAAAAATTTTCTATATTCTTGCGTTATTGTCAAATTGTTTTTGTCTTTTAAATTGTCCTATAACTTAATCATCAACGAATATAATCACTTTTTTTATTCCCTTTTTCTCATTCCCATTAAAATCAAAAACATAATAATCAACCTACACAAATCCAAAGCGGTATTTAAGCTTTATGCGAGTGTCAAAACAGTGCAGTTGTCGTTAAAACACATCGGGTCGCGTAAGCGATCGTTCCGATGAGTTAGACAACAAACAAGATTTTGACCGCTTAAAAGCTTGACCGCAAAAAAAAGACTTTTGGTTCTTTTAGTCATAAAAGAACAGGAAACCTGAATATATATCTTAGTGCAATGGAGATCCCAAAGCCATATATTACAATAATCTAGTTAATCCATCCTCACCGTATTCCCACACCTCGGATAATTCGTACACCCCAAAAAACCACCATATTTCCCCGAACGTTTAACCATATACCCGCTCATACACCCACTACATAAAATACTGTCCTCTAATATAGAAATATTATTAAACGTCTGATCACAAATAGGGTAGTGCGAGCATCCCGGAAACTGATTCCCATTTGCACCATTCCTTCTAACAACCAGCCTGCCTGTTTTACAGTACGGGCAGTGTGTGGTTTTAAAAGTCCCGTTACCCGTGGTAAGCAAATAATTGTTATCCCTAAGCAATTCCGCTGCAAACAGCGACACATCCTGCGGAATAAGCAGTACCACCTCATTTCTGGTACCGCTAAACGTTTCGGGTATTGGCGAAGGCAGGGCAATCGAAGCACTACCGTTCGGCAAATGTACAGAACTTTAATATAAGCACAAAAGCTGAAGTTTGCACTTCAGCCCTGCTTTTGCCGATACCTTGTTAGCTGGTGCCCTTCTTTTCGCTATCTTTTATTTCAAATTCTTTCTAAAGAAAGTGTCCATTTTGTCAAACGGAATTACATCAATTTTATCATATAAATCTACGTGAACCGCATTTGGAACGATGACTAATTCTTTCGGTTCGTTGGCATTTTGAAATGCGGTTTCGCTAAAATATCTTGAATGTGCTTTTTCGCCTGCAATAATCAAAATTGGTCTTGGCGAAATTTCTTTGATGTAACTTAAAATAGGCATATTCATAAATGATAATGGCGTAGTTGCCGTCCAGGAATTTCCTGAATTTACCGAACGTTCGTGATAGCCTCTTGGTGTGCGATAATAATCGTAATATTCTTTTACAAATTGTGGGTCATCATCTTTCGGTGCTTTATTGTATTCTGGTCCATAGGAAAATGTTCCTGCTTCTGCATCTTTCCAGCGTTGTTCGCCCAATTGTTCCAAAGTTTTTGTGCGTTGTTCCAATTTTACGGCATCATTATAACCTTTAGACATCACTCTTGTCATATCGTACATTGTGGAAGCCACAACAGCTTTGATGCGTTTGTCTATTGCAGTAGCGTTTAAGGCAAATCCACCAAAACCACAAATTCCGATGATGCCGATTTTTTCCCTGTCCACATTTTTTTGAATTCCTAAAAAGTCAACTGCTGCACTGAAATCTTCGGTATTAATTTCTGGCGAAGCCAAATTTCTCGGTTCGCCACCACTTTCGCCTGTGTACGATGCGTCGAATGCTACAACGGCAAAACCACGTTCCGCCATTTGATTGGCGTACAAACCTGATGATTGTTCTTTTACAGCACCGAAAGGTCCGCTGATTGCCAGTGCCGACAATTTTTCATTTCCTGCATCTTTAGGAAGATATAAATCGCCTGAAAGCGTGATGCCATAACGGTTATTGAAAGATACTTTTTGACGGGTAACTTTATCACTTAATTGAAATGTATAATGTTCTTTTGATGTATCCATTTTCTTTAAATTTTTATTTTGTGCAAATGATTGTCCGATGGTCATCAGAAATACAATTGCAATAATTGCTATATTTTTCATATAATTTATTTTGTTTTTTTAATTGAGTATTGCTCATCCGTTACCGCCTCATTCCAATTCACTATTCCTTTTTCGGTGTTCGGAACAATGTATAACTGCTGTAAACCCACATCAGCACTGGCTCCGTGCCAATGACGAACATTGGGCGGACATTTTACAACGCTTCCTTTTTTTATAATTTCAATGGGTTGGCCTTCTATTTGATGGTAGCCAATTCCATCAGTTATAATTAAAATCTGACCAGCCGGATGACTGTGCCAATTGCTTCTTGCACCAGGTTCAAAATATACATTTCCAACTACTGTAGTTAAAGTGGTATCTGCCTCTACCAAACCAATATTGTAAGCATTTCCGGTAAATAAATCTTCCGAGCCTTTTTTACCTTTAGGGAAAATTTCTGTTAGTTCATTTGTATCTGTTTTCATTTTTTCCTGATTTTTATTGTTGCACGATAGTGTGGTAATTGACAAAAACATTATTATTGCAACTATTTTTATAGTATATTTCACATTGATTTATATTTAATTATTGTCAAATTTTACAACTACATTTCCATTGCCCAGTGCCGTTGCAAGTCCGGTTGGGTTATCAACATAGCCAAGCTTTGTATAGCTGTATGAGGTGTTGAAACTTTTGTAAAACAACACCAAAGTATTTGTTCCGTAAAGCGTTAGATCGCCTGCTTTTATATCGCCACCAACGGAAGCATTTGTTGGAAGTGGGTTGGGTAAGTCGAAGTACTTTTCGTTGTTATTTAATTCCGTCATATTGATGGTAAGTGGGAATAGCGCTTTGAACACATTTGCACTCGGATTATCATACAAGGTTGCGGTAAAAACTGCGGTGCCTACTGTAATTTTCATTTTACTGGTTGAAGGATTATTATTCGTAGTGCCATTATTTTGGATTGGATTTGTGTCATCATCTTTACTGCAAGCAAAAAGAGAAATGCAAGCAAAACACATTATAACTGCTGCGGTTATTTTCATTTTATAATGATTTAATTTCTTTAATAATTTTCGCCGGTATTCCGCCTACCACTGCATTGTCAGGAACATCTTTAGAAACTACCGAACCTGCTGCTACCACAGAATTTTCTCCAATCGTTACACCTTGTAAAATGGTCGAATTGGCGCCAATCCACGCATTTTTTTTGATGTGAATATGCTTTGGAATTAGTGATTGTCTTTCATTCGGATTAAGCGGATGACCTTCGGAAAGCAAACTTACTTTCGGAGCAATCAGTACATTGTCTTCAATAGTTATTCCACCTAAATCCAAAAACACACAATCGAAGTTGATGAATACGTTTTTACCAATTTTCGTGTGTTTGCCATAATTGATGTGCAAAGGTGTAAAAATCGTAACGCTTTCGTCGATTTCAGTTGCAGTAATTTGGCTTAAAAAGTTTCTTATTTCTTCAGGTTCAATTGCATTATTCATTTGAACCACAAGTTTTTTTGTAGCAAAAGAAGCTTCACGCATTTTGTATGCTTCAGCATCGTTTGAAAAAATGGTTTCTCCGTTTCGCAATCTTTCAAAAATATCCTTTCCTTGCATTATTATTAATTTAATAAATCAAAATTAAAAGAAATTTAAAGGTGTTTTGTTACAATTATAGCGCAATTAATGTCAAATATTACCTATTTTTGTTCACTGAGTTTTTAATTGAAAGAAAATGTTAGAAAATCAAAAAATAATCTTGTACAAAACTGCATCAACAGCTCAATTTCCAGAAGATTTTCAAACTCTGTTTCATACACATATTTATTGTCAAAGTGGAGCGGTGAATTTTAATTTCAATGGTCGCCATTTCCATTGTAAAAAAGGCGAATTTATCTTTTGGTTGGCTGGACTTTCGATTTCGGATTTATCTTTTTCATCTAATTTTAAAGCGACAATATTGTTTGTGGAAAAAGATTTATTGACCAACAATTTACCGAGTGCAAACGCAAGTATTGACAGTTACATTCATTCTAAAGAAAATCCGATTTTACATCCAGAGAAGGACGACAAAGAAAGGATTTTAAAAAATTTTCAATTGTTGTACGATAAATCGCAAGAAATAAAACACCGATTTTATGAAGAAATATTGAAGCTCCAAATGCAAATTTTCTTATTAGAAATGTGGCATATTTTTGAAGATGAACTCGATAGGAAAAAACGAAGTTTGCAAAGCGGAACTTTGTACGAACGTTTTTTGTATTTAGTTCAGCAACATTGTATGAAAGAACGAGAGGTTCAATTTTACAGCGATAAGCTAAACATTACACCCAAATATCTCAATTACATTTGCAAAGTCAATACCCGAATTACCGCTTCTGAATGGATAAAGCGATACGCCAAAGAACGTATAATTCTCCTATTACAAAACAAAGACTTAAATATTTCAGAAATTGCCGATGAAATGGATTTTTCGAGCCGTTCGTTTTTTACCAGGTATGTAAAAAAGGTTTTAGGTGTAAGCCCGAGTGAATTTAGAAATCGTGTAAATTAGTTCGCTGTCGCTGGTTTTGCGATCTGTTGGTAGGGTTTCCGCTAATGTTTTGGGACTTGGCGATGGCGGGCAAACCGAAGCCGAGACTTGCAAGTAAAATACAAATTTTACAAAAGCAGAAAACGTGAATTTTTGCGTTTCATCGAAACCATAAAAATAGAAACGATGAAATAAACTCTTGTTAACTGTAGTTATTATTTTTAATTTTTCTTCTTAGAATCAGCAATAAATATATATTTTTTTTGATTATTTTGGTTTGTTATCTTTATTATTTCAATTGTATCTTTCATTAAATTTTTATGGTATTTCCCATCTAAAATTCGCCAATTGTAATGTCTTATTAAGTCAGGTCCTACTTTACCATTTAAAGATTTCATTTCACTCGGATTTTTGAAACTTGACGATTTAATATAAAGTGAATCCTTTGGATTAGCATTTCTTATTTCAAATGTTTTATTCATAGACATGCAACGAACACTTACATTTAACTCATTATTCCCGTTAATTTCTTTATAAGTATGTTTGTGAGGAGCCCCCGCAATTCCTAAAACACAAGAATTTAATGTCATTATGATTAGTATAAAAGGTATTAATTTCTTCATATTTTGTTTGTATGGATTGTGGTTTTTATATTACAGACAACTTTATTATTAACGAATAATCTTTCATTCCCTTTTCCCTTTTTCCCCATTCCCCATTAAAACGAGTAGGAGGGCGGTAGTTGCTGAGTTTACGGTTAGTGAGCCCGCCGAACTATCGAAGCATCGAAGCATGGTAGTTTGTACGGGTTAATTTTGACTGGTCAGAATTTAGCTGGTTTTTATTTCAAGGGATATTTTTCGTAAGCAAGTTTTTTATTCCTCTAATTTTACAAATTTGTATTTAAGAGTATCCAATAAATAGAATTCAGGCTTACAAAAGGAACAATCTTGAATATAATAATCTAAACTATCTGGGGGATTTATAATTAGTAAACGACTATTTTTTTGAAATTTGTAACCTACACTTGCAGACGGAATTTCGATTAATCTTCCATTTTCTGCATTTATTGCAACTCCAACTTGGCAAGGTGAACCACAACCCCAATAATTTAAAACATATTTTCCTGCAAAATTAATTGGCTCTTTTTCAAATGTTTGTTTTATCATTGTTTTATATCTTTTTGAAAAATCATTTTGGTTCGTATTCAGTTTTATTTTAGAATTTTTATTTTCAATAGTGTTTGAGGAAAATTGCTCAAAATTGTATTTAGAAATAAATTTGATTCGCTCTGTTTTAGTTTTATTCGGTTTATTTTTTGCTGTTTTTTTTATCTCAATTGTAGAATAAGATTCATTTTTATTGCATCCAATTATTACAAACAATAAACTTAAAATACAGTACAAAAATTTTAATCTCATATTATTTAATCAATTTTTATTTTCCCTTTTTCCCAATTCCCTAATTCCCCATTCCCCATTGAAACGATTAGAAGGGCGGCGGTTGCTGAGTTCATGGTTGCTGAGTTTATCGAAGCATCGAAGTATGTTTTGCACGGGTTGATTTTAGTGTGTCAAATATAGATAAAGTTTGATATATTATTTTGATCGATTAACAGAGGTAAAAGGCATCATTTTTCAGCAAGATAATTGTATTATAAAAGTGTTTTTAAATATGTTTTATAGACTGTTAATGTTAGTTGGAGTTATTTTATTTTTGATAATTGCTCTCTATTTCCAATAATTAAATATTGTTTAATGCCATATTTAAAATAGAGATGCCTACCATAATCTCTTAGACGTTGGATAGGAGAGCCTGAATCTAATTCAATTAAATTTAAATTTTGCTTCTTGGATATAACTTTTAAGTTTTCAATTATTTCGTCAAAACTCTGCCACGAATTATTATGATTTAATGCATTAACTAATATATCTTGAAGTAAGTCACTAAACCGTGAGATTTTGTAAGGTAAGATTTCTCCCTTAGAGTGGAAAGCAATATCTGAACCAGTTTTAGAATATGAATAATGATGTTCATGAGTGTCAACTTTTTTATGTGGAATAATAGAGATATGCTCTCTTAAAAAGGGAATAGTACCAATTGATTTTATAGTGTGTTTTATATAAATATTAATGTTGTTGTGAAGCAAAAATGGATAATGGATATTTTTCAGATGAGTTGAGTCAAAAAGGGATTTTTCATATTCATCTTTTCGTAAACTTAGAGGAGCAACATAGAAAGCAATTGATTTTCCTGGCACATTATGATCCATGAGAATGTTATGCTGATAATCATTTGCATTTTTTGCTTTAGCTCTTAAACCAAAATAAAGGGAAGGATTATCTAAAAGACTATTCTGGTTTCTATAAATCCTAATATCTTCAAGTTGGCTCCTGTTTTTTCTTGTAGAGGGTTTAATTTCATCTACTGATTTTAATCCGTGGGAAACTTTAAACTGTAAATACATGGGAATTGCACAATCAAATCTTGCGTCTGAACCAGTTAAAGGTTCATTTTCACTTAATATTCTAAAGTGCGCATCTGGAGTAGATAGTATCCCTAAATAATTAGAAATATCTAACTCAATCTGCTTTTCAATAAAATCAGAAGCAATCTGATATTCTGGAATTTTCTTCTTAAAAAGCTTTAACATACTATTTTTACTTCGATTAATTTTAGAATTTTCGATATTGTTTATAACTACTGTGTGGTCGCTATAGCGCCGTTTAAGAAAACGTAAAACTTCAATTATTTTTTATTTTTCTTTCAAAATATTCCATCATTTCTGCTCTATATGAATTTCTGTTTGCATTTAAGAAGGGCATCCATTTAGTTTCAATAATGTCTCTCTTAATAGAATTTGTATGTGTAAGAATACCAAAACTACCTTGTGTTAACATCGATGTTTTACTTTCAAACCCTTCAATCCCAGCTTTTCCAAAAATTGTACTCATGCCAATAAACTTTTTCAAATCTGTTGCTGGCATATATCTGACAAACTCATCATTAGGAGCAATAGTATTGTAAACACTACCAACGCTATATCCTCTATATTTTTCCCAATTAAAATTTTTAGTTAAAATTGAACCTGTTAGAATAATACTATTAAATACTACAGGAGGAAACTCCTTATCAATGAATCCCTCTAAGTAAGAACCTATAATATATGTGCCAAATGAATGCGCAATTATCGAAATACTTGCATCATACCTTTTTTGTAAGTCATAAATCCAGTCCCTGAAATCTTCTAAAACCTTTGACCTTTTATCGGGTCTGAATAGTAGGTCAGGTTTATTAGTATCATAAGTATATGGTGCAAAAATCCAATCTTGGCTACTTGCAATTGGCGCAATTTCTTGGTTCCATTCAGCATCACTTAATAATCCGTGTATGCTCACCAATATACCTCTTTTTTCTTTTAAATCAATTAAGCTTCTGTCGTTATAAACACGTTTAATTATTTCAAAATCATCTTCACTAGGATAATGTTTAATTTCCCAGACATTATTTTTATTATACAGATCAATTTGAATAACTCCAATATCATTACTACCATATCTACAAGTAGAAAAAAGTTTTAAATAGGAATCAATCAACTTAGGGCTTTCAAGTGAAGCAAAAAGAATATCAAATTTTAAACCTTTAATTGAAACTTCTTCAGTATTATTAGGTATATATCGATCTTTATTAAATACAATTACGCAATCAAAGTCTTTCGGGGTTTTATTTGCAGATATAAAAGAACCACCAATAAATATTTCAATAGCTCCTCTGTCTTTTGCATAGTCTAGGATGTCACTAATTGGTTTTTCAAAATCTCTTCGAAATTCTCCTGAACAAAATTTATTAATAAATTCTTCTCCAGAGCAAATATGGATTCCTGAAGGTAGCTTTCCTTCATTAGTAAAATGGGGTATCATCATGTGTTGTCTCTTTTTAATCTTGGAACTAACCTAATTATTGACGAATATATAAAATTTTGTGCTTTATTACATTTTAAGAAACGTAATATAATCAAAAGAATAATCTAAAAATTGACAACATATTTTTTACATGCGCGATTGCCTTTAGGTTCTTATTAATATGAGTAAGAATACTCCAAATCACAATAATACTTTCACTTCTTTACCACACATTATTATTACCTCTTAGAAATAATAGTAGTTCCAACTGTCAACCTACACACAGTGGACGATTTATAGTTGTTATTCCCTTTCAAATCAAGAGTAGTTCCAACTGATAAGCATCGAAAATAGTCTATACATTGAGGTGATTACCTCTCAAATTAGAGGTAGTTCCAACACGAGGTTTGTTCTGCGCTAGGTTTCTCTAGTTGTGATTACCTTTCAAAACAAGGTAGTTCCACCTTGAGGATTCTATAAATACTATCAGATTGAGTTGTTATTACCTTTCAAAACAACAGTAGTTCCAACAACAACCTGCATGGATAAACTACATGACTTTGTTATTATCTTTCATATTAACGATAGTTCCAACCAGACCAAATGGCATTCTGGAACACAGTAACTCTTAATTACCTTCCAAACTAAGGGGAGTTCCAACATCGGATACAATGCGCATTCATTAACAACCGTTGTAATTACCTATCAAATTAGAGGTAGTTCCAACTATTCTAAAACTACCAAACAATTGAATTAGTTGTAATTACCTTTCAAATCAAGGGTAGTTCCAACAAACAAGTTGGCTGCAATGGAACAAAGCACGTTGTGATTACCTTTCAAATTAAGGGCATTTCCAACTTAACCAATACGATCAATTGGCAATGATTGGTTGTGATTACCTTTCGAATTAGTGGTAGTTCCAACAAACTCACACCCAATCATATACTAATGCAAGTTGTGATCACCTTTCAAATTAATGGTAGTTCCAACTCGTAAAGTGTGTATAGCAGAAACAAAAATGTTGTGCTTACATGTCAAAATAATAGTAGTTCCAACACCGGATACAATGCGCATTCATTAACAACCCTTGTGAGTACCTTTCAAACCAAAGGTAGTTACAAGATGAGTGCTAAAGTAACGCCAAACTTATAAGTTTTAATTACCTTTCAAATTAGAGATAGTTCCAACCTAATGCACAGAAAGCACATGCAGATCAAAGTTGTGATTAGCTTTCAAACTAATTGCAGTTCCAACTATTCCTTATGCAGACTTCTCAATCTGTTAGTTGTCATTACCTCTCAAATTAGAGGTATTTACAACTTGTGTCAATTAGCATATATAAATTAAGTAGTTGTGATTGCCTTTCAAATCAAGAGTAGTTCCAACTGAGCAGCGAATTAAAGGAATATTTAAATTATCGTGATTACCTTTCAAATTAACGGTAGTTCCAACTATCTTCTGATTTTGCTGAAGCAAATATTAGTTGTGATTACCTTTCAAATTAGAGGTAGTTCCAACTAAACACAGAATGTATAATTAATAATAATTGCTGTAATTACCTTTCAAATTAACGGTAGTTCCAACATGGTTGCCAAAAAAGGAGGAACAATGAAAGTTGTAATTACCTTTCAAGGTATTTCCAACCTATCAACAACAACATTTGAAGAAGTTATAGTTGTAATTATTTTCCAAACTAAGGGGAGTTCCAACACCGGATACAATGCGCATTCATTAACAACCGTTGTAATTACCTTTCAAATTAGAGGTATTTCCAACTGGAATTACTTCCCTTACCACAAAACCTAAGTTGTAATTACCTTTCAAATCAAAGGTAGTTCCAACACATGAGTGATCAGGTTAAAGAGTTTTTTGGTTGTTATTATCTTTCAAATTAGAGGTAGTTCCAACATTTGCCATTCCCTTATGTAGATAAGGTATGTTGTGATTACATTTCAAATTAACTGTAGTTCCAACTCATTTACTTCGTTACGCTTACAAAACCAAGTTCTGATTACCTTTCAAATTATAACGGTAGTTCCAAAAGAACTTCGTCGTCGCTCGTTAAGTGTTCAGTCGTGATTACCTTTCAAATTAAAAGTAGTTCCAACCAAATGCTTATGATCTGCGTTCACGATTTAGTTGTGATTACCTTTCAAATCAAGGGTAGTTCCAACCTCGGTACTCTACATTTCCGAATCCAACACAGTTGTGATTACCTCTCAAATTAAGGGTAGTTCCCACCAAAGTATGTTACCGGACCAATCAGATCAAGCTGTGATTACCTTTCAAATCAGAGGTAGTTCCAACATCATGGATTTTACAGCAAGTAAATTACTAGTTGTAATCACCTTTCAAACTAAAGGTAGTTCCAACGTTTCGTGACTTTTGAAATCGAAATAGTATGTTGTGATTACCTTTCAAAATAGTGGTAGTTCCAACTATCTGGAAACAAACGATATCAATTACCTAGGTGTGATTACCTCTCAAAATAACGATAGTTCCAACATTAGGTAAAATTTTAGAAATTGGAAATTAGTTGTGATTACCTTTCAAATTAGATGTAGTTCCAATTGATTTTTATCAAATCCTTCAGATATGGAAGTTGTGATTACCTTTCAAACTAAAGGTAGTTCCAACATACCTGGTAATCCTAATCAACATTATACAGCTGTGATTACCTTTCAAATTAACGGTAGTTCCAACCATCGATGTTCACTACAAAGAAAATTTAAGGCTGTGATTACCTTTCAAATTAACGGTAGTTCCAACGTCGGTCGTGCATAGCAATTAAATATTGTTGTTGTAATTACCTTTCAAACTAAGGTAGTTTCAACCGTGAGAAATCAGGTTATGTTTACGTAAGTTTTGTGATTACCTTTCAAACAGTGGGTAGTTCCAATGTGGTTTTATGAAAATCATGGTAAATGCGGTTGTGATTCCTTTCAAAATTTCCAACTTTTCAAAGAACATATTGAACAAAATTCGGGTGTGATTACCTTTCAAACTAAGGGTAGTTCCAGCATATTAACAGAAATACAAAAATTGAAATGAGTTGTGATTACCTTTCAAAATAAAGATAGTTCCAACTTGAGGATTTTATCAATACTATCAGATTGAGTTGTAATTACCTTTCAAATTAGAGGTAGTTCCAACTTGTATCAATTAGCATATATTAATCAAGTAGTTGTGTTTACCTTTCAAATCAAGGGTAGTTCCAACATAACGGCGACTAACTCGACAACCTTACGTGTTGTGATTACCTTTCAAACTAAGGGTAGTTCCAACTACAAGCTTATTTAGCTGTAGCTGCATACTGTTGTGATTACCTTTCAAACTAATGCTAGTTCCAACTCGTAAAGTGTGTATAGCAGAAACAAAAATGTTGTGCTTACCTGTCAAAATAATAGTAGTTCCAACACCGGATACAATGCGCATTCATTAACAACCCTTGTGAGTACCTTTCAAACCAAAGGTAGTTACAAGATGAGTGCTAAAGTAATGCCAAACTTATAAGTTGTGATTACCTTTCAAACTAAGGTAGTTTCAACCTAAATCTTAAAATCATGAACCAAGTTAAAGTTGTGATTATCTTTCAAATCAAGGGTAGTTCCAACTCGGTGACATCAATTGGAAACGATGCTTTTGTTGTAATTACCTTTCAAACTAACGGTAGTTTTAACCAATTAAAGCAAATAATCAAAACTATGGAGGTTGTAATTACCTTTCAGACTAAGGGTAGTTCTAACCCGTGAAAACTGCACATTTATAGAAGCTGTGTTGTAATTACCTTTCAGACTAAGGGTAGTTCCAACTTTAAAACTTCCTACTTGTAGTAAGTGGTTGTTGTTATTACCTTTCAAATTAGAGGTAGTTACAACCCACGATAGTAAATCGGCACGCGATAAATAGCTGTGATTACCTTTCAAATTAAACGGTATTTCCAACCGGACAACCAAAAGCAAATAGACCTTGCATGTTGTTATTACCTTTCAAATCAACGTTAGTTCCACCATAACGGCGACTAACTCGACAACCTTACGTGTTGTGATTACCTTTCAAATTAGAGGTAGTTCCAACTCCCTACAAATGGTATCTATTCTAAAGGTAGTTGTGATTACCTTTCAAATCAAGGGTAGTTCCAACTTAGCTTCGGCACAAGATCAATGTTCAGTTGTTGTGATTACCTTTCAAATCAAGGGTAGTTCCAACTTATTACGATGAATACGGATTAAAAGAAAGGTTGTGATTACCTTTCAAATTAACGGTGTTTCCAACAAACAACTACGATAACTGGAATTCGAATTATTGTATGTAGGTTAATTTATACTTAACTCATTTACAATTGAACTAAAAACCATCAAATAATAATCTGCATAAAATTGATTCGTATTTTCACAAGGCACTATTTCCTGACAAAAATCATAAAACTCCTTATTTGGCATTTGATTATGAGCAAATTTATTACGGATATAGGTTAAAATAAATAATTGCTGTTCTAATTTTGCGGCCTTTTCTTTAATCTCTTTAATTGAAATGTTTTCAAAATTCTCGCTTTTTATTACAACGAATTCTTGACTCAAATCTCTGTCATAAAGACCATATAATAGATAATTTCTAAAATTCTGATTACCCTTATGTTTTAAAACTTCTTTGTTTTCTACTTTGTGATAAATATATTGTTCTAATTTTTGTACCTCTTTAAATAATTGATGAGCTCTTACTTTTTCATAATTTTGAAGCTGGCACTCAATAACATCTAACGCTGTATTTTCTTTACTTACATTATTTGGTAAATAAGCGAGCCATTTTTTATTGGTTTCATATTCTAAAAATGATATTACACGCTGGTCGGTCTCATATGCTTTAAAATTCCCTATATCTTTTAGCTTTACGTCAGAAATATTAATCTTACCATTTGCCAAATTAAGATTAACAACCTTATTCCATATAAAATTTAAATTGCGTTCTTGAGTTTCTTTCGCATTCTGAGCGTTTTTTAATCTTTCTTCACGAGACTGAAACAATTCACCCAACGTAAAATTAGCTTCTTCACGAAAGATTTCCGTAAATAATTCTTTTGACATTAATAAAGTGAAAACGTCATTTTTCTGCTGCCGTTTTATCTTTGTTTGTATTTTATATAATTCTTTTTTATCATTATATAAGAAAGGGTATAACTCTACATCATAAAATTTCTGATAGTTGTTTTTAGATTTGTAATAAACAAACCACTCGGCAAAATCTTCTTTATTATCGTCAAATGAGATGTTAGGTTTCATCGTAGGCTTTTCATCTAAAAATCCTCTTTCTATAAAAACAGGCATTGCTAATAAACGCTGTACCTGATCATTCAGCCCGCACTGTTTGTAATTTTTCTCCTTTAAAAATTTGAAGCATTCATTTAAAACTTTTTTCAATAGTTTTGGTTCATCTTTAAAGTTCTTTATTTGCTCTATTAGCTGCGATATATATCCAATTCTCTTTTCAAGGTACATCGGATAAAAATCTTCCAATGTATTTTTCTTTAAACAATTATTTAAATCAAATGGTAAGTTTTCAATATCAAGACCTTTTAAAAGTTCTGCTATAAGTTTGTTATTCGTATCATAATACGCCAAAAGTTTTTGTAATTCACTATGTTGGTATCCTTTCCATTGTTCTTTAAAATCTTT
>Ga0256907_1000127_pt1 | contig 23166 bp, 18 predicted proteins | sample MC6MC0745MT_FD_186329 | JGI IMG/M metagenome (GOLD analysis project Ga0256907, IMG submission 186329) | Metatranscriptome of enriched soil aggregate microbial communities from Iowa State University, Ames, United States - MC6-MC0745-MT... | ecosystem: Environmental > Terrestrial > Soil >... | reverse complement strand
TTTATTCCATCGAATTTAGGATATGGCGAACGCGCTATGGGACCAATTCCAGCAAATTCAAACCTAGTTTTTTACGTAGACATCAAACCTTAATTACTATAAAATGAAGAAAATTTTAGCATTAGCTGTATTAACGGCAACCTTATTTACAGCGTGTAAAAAAGAAGAAGAAAGCAATTTACCAGAAGGCTTATACGCCGAAATTACCACTAACAAAGGAACTATTACTGCTCAATTAGAATACGAAAAAGCTCCATTAACTGTAGCTAACTTTGTAAGTTTGGCAGAAGGTAAAAACCCGTTTGTAGAAGCAAAATTCAAAGACAAACCTTTTTACGACGGATTGACTTTTCACCGCGTTATTGCAGATTTCATGATCCAAGGTGGTGATCCAACAGGAACAGGTGAAGGTGGACCAGGTTATGTTTTTGCCGATGAATTTCACCCAGATTTAAAACATGACAAACCAGGCATTTTATCTATGGCAAATGCCGGACCAACAACAAACGGATCGCAATTTTTTATTACACACGTTCCTACTCCGCATTTAGACGGTATGCACAGTGTTTTTGGTCATGTGATCGAAGGACAAGAAATTGTAAACACTATTGCACAAGGTGATAAAATCGAAACTATAAAAATTATTCGTTCGGGCGATAAAGCAAAAGCTTTTGATGCTGCAAAAGTTTTCAAAGAAAAACAAGACGAAAACCAAAAGAAAGAACAAGAAGCGAACAAAGCTATTGAAAGTACTTTAAACGAAATGAAAACTACGTTTGCCGACGCTAAATCTAAAGCAACAACAACCGCAAGTGGTTTATCTTACTTTGTTTTTGAAAAAGGAAACGGCGGAAAACCAAAACAAGGCGATAAAATAAATGTAGCGTATGCAGGATATTTTGAAGACGCACGTTTGTTTGATACAAGTTTAGAAAACGTTGCAGCAAAATACAACAAATTAGATGAACAACGTAAAGCAGCAAACCAATACATTCCAATTCCGTTTGAATATGGTCAGAAAACAGGTATGATTCCAGGTTTTATCGAAGGTATCGAGCAATTGAATATCGGTGACAAAGCGTACATCTTTATTCCATCGCATTTAGGTTATGGTGAACAAGGTTATCCTGGTGCTATTCCACCAAACACAAATTTAATTTTTGAATTGCATATTTCAAAATAATATAAAAAGAGGCTTTTGCCTCTTTTGCTTTTAAATTCCTAATCTATCCTTACAAATCAACAATGAACAAAAACTATTTAAAATCATCCTTTTTACTTTCGTTTTCTGTGTTAGGTCTAGCAGTTTCCGCTCAAAATAACTTTCAGCAAAACAAACAAGCCATCTATAACGAAATCATCAACGAAGTCGAAAACAACAATCAGTTAGAAAATTTAGCATTTGAGCTTTTAGATGAAATTGGTCCACGTTTGGTAGGATCTCCTGAAATGCAACAGGCTCATAACTGGGTTGTTGATACTTATAAAAAGTGGAATATTTCGGCTGAAAATATTGCTTACGGCGAATGGAAATCATGGCAGCGAGGAACAACTCAGATCGAAATGACATATCCCCGAATTAAATCGATCGACGGAATGCAACTTGCCTGGAATGTCAATACAAAAAAAGCGGTTGAAGCAGAAGTTATTGCAATGCCAATTTTTGAATCGAAAGCAGAATTTGAAACATGGACTAATTCGGTTAAAGGAAAAATCGTTTTGATATCTCAATATCAAAAATCAGGCAGACCAGAAAATCAGTGGAAAGAACATGCAACCGAAGAAGATTTCACATCGTTCAAAAATGAAAAAACCGATGATTTATCAACTTGGAATAACAGCATAAAAGCTACCGGAAAAACCACACGCGAAATCGTAGAATATTTAGAAACAAAGGGTGCTGCTGGTTTTGTTCAATCGTACTACACTGGAACAATGGGCAGTAACCGTATTTTTTACAGTTTTTCTAAAAACACGCCAATGGTTGATGTTAGTTTAGAAGATTACGGTTTATTACATCGTTTGGCTGTTAATGGAAAAGCACCGAAATTAAAGATCAATACCCAATCTAAAAATTTAGGGACAGCTAAAACCTTTAATACGATTGCGACGATTCCCGGAAAAACTAAACCAAACGAATACGTTATGCTTTCGGCACATTTAGATTCTTGGGATGGTGCGCAAGGTGCTACCGATAACGGTACCGGAACAATTTTAATGATGGAAGTTGCCCGTTTGATTCAAAAATACGCTCCGAATAACGACCGAACCATTGTAATTGGGCATTGGGGAAGCGAAGAGCAAGGTTTAAACGGATCGCGCGCGTATATTATGGACAACCCAACCGAAGTTCAAAAAATCAAAGTCCTTTTTAATCAAGACAGCGGCACAGGTCGTATCAATTACATTGGCGGACAAGGATTTACACAATCTTACAACTATTTGGATACGTGGTTACAAAATGTCCCTGAAAACAATAGAAAACAAATTAAAACCGATTACCCGGGAATGCCTCAAGGTGGCGGAACAGATAATGCATCTTTTATAGCAGCTGGTGTTCCGGCATTTAATTTAGGAACTCAAAACTGGGATTACGGTCAGTACACATGGCATACCAACCGCGATACCTATGATAAAATTGTTTTTGAAGAATTAGAGCGAAACGTAATTACAACTATAATTCTGACTTTAGAAGCAGCAAACGATCCAAATGAAATCTCAAACGAAAAAAGAATTTTACCAACAACTACCGAATGGCCAACGGTAAAAGAGCCAAAACGAAATTCTAAAGATTATTAAAAAAAGCTGTTCAATGAACAGCTTTTTTTGTTATAATTTATCAAGCATTTCCTGCAGGCTTGCTTTCCAATCTGGAACGGAAACCTGATAAACCTGTTTTATTTTTGATTTATCTAATAATGAGAAATTCGGTCGTTTTGCCGGGGTTGGGAATGCATCACTGCCTATGGCATTTACTTTGGTATTAAAACCTTTGATTTCTTTTACCGCTGTTGCGAACTCGTGCCAGCTGATTTTACCTTCATTGCTGTAATGATAAACTCCCTGAACAAATTCAGGTGCTTCGATTATCTGCATTATTGCTTTTGCCAGATCGCGTGCGTAGGTTGGAGTACCAATCTGATCCGCTACTACGCCTATTTCTTCACGTTCGTTCATTAAACGGATCATTGTTTTAACAAAGTTGGCTCCGTAAACTGAATAGACCCAAGCTGTACGAATGATGACATGATTAGCACTTGAAGCGCGTAAGGCTTGTTCGCCGTGTAATTTGGTCAAACCATAAACATTGATAGGATCCGGAGTGTCTGTTTCCTTTAATGGTATTTCACTAGTACCATCGAACACATAATCGGTTGATATATGAATTACATTCGCGTTGTTGTCTGCTGCCCACGCACCTATTGTTTTTACGGCAATATGGTTTACGGCATCGCACAATTCCTGATCGCTTTCGGCTTTATCAACAGCGGTATAAGCACCTGCACTAACAATAATGTTAGGCTTTTCGGTATTTAAAACTTCGATAATCTGTTCCGGATTGCTTAAATCCATTTCCTCACGGTCAACAAAAACCATCTGGTATTGTGGATATTTATCCTTTAAGTCGTATAATTCGGATCCTAACTGACCATGACGGCCGGTGATTAGTATTTTCATGATGTGTGATGATATGTTGAACTGATGATTTGTTGATCCCATTTACCGGACAAGACCTGATGAATTTTTAAGTCTAAATTCGTGTTTAATATCATTCTGACTTAATTAACAAATTCTCCTTGTCTAAATATATCTTCTTCTTTTACGTCCATGCATTATTTTACAGCTTGGAAGTCGTGAATCTTTGATTTATGACTAAAAGAAGCAAAAGTCTTTCTTTTTTTGATCTTGCCTCGGTTATACGACGTTTACCTAACATCTTAAAAACTATCAAATCGAATCGTAGCAAAGCTACCCGATTTGATTGCGTTTTCTTCGCTGAGGCAACTATCGTCATTTAACCAATGGCGCTTTTAATACAGCTAAATAATCCAATTTAACTTTTCAAAAGTTAAACAATTCTACAATTCAACCTTAAACAATTCGTTAAACGTTGGCAAGATGACATCTTTTTCGGATACGATCTCTGCCCCAGCTTCTATTCCCCAATCAATATTCAACTCGGGTGAATTATATAAAATGCCTTGTTCTGATTCTTTGTTATAGAAATTATCGCATTTATAGAAAAATACAGCTTCTTCACTCAACACCGAAAAACCATGCAAAAATCCACGCGGCACAAACAACTGTCTGTTATTTTCTGCCGACAAATGTAATGCCACATGCTGACCAAAGGTTGAAGAATCGGGACGGGCATCAACAGCAACATCAATTACTTCACCTTTTAATACACGAACCAATTTTGCCTGTGCGTGCGAACCTGCCTGTGCATGCAAGCCGCGTATTACTCCTCTTTTGGAATAACTTTGATTGTCTTGAACAAAATGAGTGTTTGTTCCAGTTAAATCGTTAAACGTTTTCTCGTTAAAGCTTTCAAAAAAGTATCCACGTTCGTCTTCGAACTTGCGTGGTTCCAATATAAAGCAGCCTTTTAATTTTGTTTCTTGTATGTTCATTGTTTTTGTAATGGGTATATGGTTAAAAGGGTATATAGCTAAAAGGAAAATTATGAATCCAGACTTTTAATCAATTTTGACAGCATATTTTTAATAAATCGTATTTTTGATTCCAAATCTTTTATATCACTTATAAAATTTAAACGATAAGCTATTTCAATCTGTGTTTCCAATTCGCTAGCCGAACCCAATGCAATATATAAAAACCTGCAATATTCTGCTTTGCCTTTTCTACCAGCACCTTCTGATATATTACTTGGTATAGGAACAGCACTACGCTTCATTTGACTGGTTATAGCATAAAGTTCTTCTTTAGGGAAATGTTTAGTTATAAATTTCAACAACCAAATCCATACTTTCCTGCCAAACTTTTAAATCTTTACGACTATCCATAATTTTTTTTATTGGTATATGATTAAATGGGTAAAGGGTTATATGGGTAAACGGGTATAACTTTCTAACTATTTAACTTTACTACTTTAATAACTACTTATACTGTCCTTCGTAATACTTCTGATAATCACCCGATGTTACATTGTTCAACCATTTTTGATTGTCCATAAACCAGTCGATTGTTTTTGCCAGTCCTTGTTCAAAGGTAACGCTTGGGTACCACCCCAGTTCTTTATTAATCTTATTAGCATCGATCGCATAACGCAGATCATGTCCAGGACGGTCTTTTACAAAGGTTATCAATTGTGCCGATGTTCCCGGTTCGCGACCTAATTTTGCATCCATCTGTTGGCATAATTCCTTAACCAAATCAATATTCTGCCATTCGTTGAAACCGCCCACATTGTAACAATCGCCGTTTTTACCCTGATGGAAAACCAGATCGATTGCTTTCGCATGATCGATTACAAATAACCAGTCACGGGTGTATTTTCCATCGCCATATATTGGTAGCGGCTTGTTGTTTATGATGTTGTGGATACACAACGGGATTAATTTTTCAGGAAAATGGTTGGGCCCGTAATTGTTTGAACAGTTTGTTAATACCATAGGCATGCCATAAGTATCATGATACGCACGTACAAAATGATCTGAAGCTGCCTTTGAAGCCGAATAAGGCGAATGCGGATCGTATTTGGTATCTTCGGTAAAGAAGCCTTCACTACCCAACGCACCAAAAACCTCATCGGTTGATACATGATGGAAACGCTTACCATCGTAATTACCATTCCATATTTCACGAGCTGCATTCAACAGGTTTACCGTACCGATAACATTGGTCATTACAAATGCGGAAGGATCTGCTATGGAACGATCTACATGCGATTCTGCAGCCAGATGTATTACGCCTGTTGGCATGTGTTTTTTAAACACTTCCAATACCGCCTGTGCGTCACAAATATCTGTTCTTTCGAATTTGTAGTTTGGCAAATGGTCTACATCTTTTAAGTTCTCCAAATTTCCGGCGTAGGTTAATGCATCAAGATTTACGATGGTATAATCGGGATATTTTGTTACAAATTCACGTACCACGTGGGATCCGATAAACCCGGCTCCGCCGGTAATAAGAATTGTCTGCTTCATATTATGTTATGCTTAGCTAATTTTGTTCAAAGATATATTTTTTTTTTTGGAGGGTGAAAAGAGAAAATATAATGGATTATACATTTATTTTCTATTTTGTAATGTTTAAGTGCTTAGATACTGTAATATATTGTATTCGCTATCTAATTTCACTTTTTAACTACAAATAATAAGAATTAACACAATATTCATTTAATGTCTATTTTGAAAACGTACTAAGTTAACACTTATGAAGTATGTTTTATTAAACATTCATCAAGCTAATTTCACTTTTTATGATTATGAATGGTTCTCTAAAAGAAGGAAAAGGGAAGAATTGGTATGATAAATCGTACCGATAAAAAATAATTTATTACCTGCTTATATAACCTCACTCCGCTCCAATACAAATGTTTGTTTTTTAGCTTTTGCTTTGCTAATATATCGTTAACAGATATCTTTTTTTTATTATAAATTAAAACCCTAATTGTAACTTTATATTATTTGTATCCAACAAATTCACTAATTCAATTAAATTATATTTTTTTAAAGTCTTAATATGTTTTTTGTTACAAATGTTTTTTGGAACAAAAAACTCCATGCATTAATTTTATTTAAATATATCTCACTTTTAAAAAATGTATGAAATTTTCACTTATTCCTAATTAGGGTATCTCTTTCTTTTTTATTTAGTTTACTAACTACATTGCCAAGTTTTGCTTTTGTAACCACTGATCGCTGTAATTACTTCTTAAAAATACCATAATTTTACGTTTATCATCTTGATTTCAAATGTCCAGTTTTAACTACACTCTTACTGACAATAATGCTACTTAGCCAGCCTTATTATTTCTCCTTCAGTTACCGTTTTTCGCAGACCCGAACTTGAAAAACGGTGATCACGCTGATTATAATATAACTCTATACCTTTTTCTTCACAATAAATTCTGCCTGTAAAATTCTTGTCCTTATACTCTTCTCCCAAAATACGTACATCAACCTTAAACGAACGTAAGATATCTTCCAAATCCTGTTCTGTAGCATACGGTACAATCTCATCCACATGAACACAACCTTTTAACTGTATGTAACGCTCTACCACACTTTGTACCGGGCGATTCTTTTCTGGACGATCTAGTGTAGGGTCAGTCTGTAGCCCGCATATAAGGTAATCGCATTGGCGCTTTGCATCTTCAAGCATTTTTATATGTCCTGCGTGCAATAAATCGAATGCACTGAATGTAATTCCTATTTTCATATTTTTTTTAATTCCATGATATTCTTCTGCCCAGTAACTTTTTTAAATATAGTGGAAATTTACTGCTTATTTTTGAATTGAATAATATTATGCTTTAAAAATTTAACCCGAAACCTATTTATTTTAAGGATTTATAATTAAATTCAAAAAAGTAAATCCATATTGTAATAGTTAAAAATAATTATCTGGTTAGCTTTTTTTACAGATCTTCCAACCATCTCAATATGAGTATACCATAATACTTTCTAAGCATCTATTAAAACGTGATGACCTTCTTTATTGTGTTGAATTCCGCTATAAATCATGTCATTTTCTTATCGATGTTCTGACTATAATAAAAAACATTCCATATTACATTAGTAAAGTAATAAAGAGTGTTTATTACTGTAATACCTCTCCCTAAATCAAGACAGCCTTGATATATTAACATATTTATATTTTAAACAATCAAAAATAATTTGTATTAATAAATCAATAAGTTATTAAAATTTAACTTAAATTTACTTCGTAATTTTTCAAAAAAAAATATGATTAAAATATTATTCATATTAATAGGCTACCCCTATAAGCATGTTGATAGCTTTGTTTGGCAAAATAATAAAATGTACCGATCTTTAGTACTTAACAAAATACTTAAACAGAAGAAAGAAATAGGTTTCAATAAAGAAGAACTGGAGAACAAATACGGGCCGGCAAATACCATATACAGTTCAGGTGCGTGGAGCTATGATGTACCCAAATTGTGGCTACGTAAAAAGAAATGTGTACTTAACTTCTATTTTAACCTGGAAGATAAAGTTTATCAAATCAGGCGAAAATACCGCGTACGTTATTAATTCGGTGATCTACTGTCACAATGACCTTCACTTACTGGTGAACATTAAATACTACAATCCTTAAAGCATCATAATCAAGTGCAATTTATTATTCTAAGAAACATGCAAGGTTTCTCAGCATGCTTCCGACATAAATTACTCTTCTGTTCCCTTAACGTTATCTAACATGACTGAATAACCTAAAAAGCTATAATACAAATAAGTAACTAAAAGTTGTATATGCTTACTGCACTAAGTGAGTGTTTGCCAACAAGCCCACCTTACTGGTGTACATGCACCCTCTAAATATTATTTAAGTTTTTGGGAGTAATCGTAATCCATGCCTTACCCACAATTGTTAATTTAAATGTCCCTATTTTGGGACTGCTGTCGAAACAAACTGACATAGACCTAAAAACTGTCTTTAGACATGTGTTCCAATAATCATCATATTTCCTCTTTGCATATAAGCTTTATCCATTCAGTAAATGTTACTAAAAATATGATTAAGTTTTGGGCTATGTATGCTTGCGCATTCAGTGAGTGTTAAGTAAGAACCTCACCTTATGGGTGTATAGGCACCCTCAAATTATTTTTTCCAAATACTAACACTTCAGTCATTCTTGAGTGAATTCTGGGACTGTACTTTCACAAAAAAATCTTACAAGGTTTAAAGCACCCAGTAAATAATTTTGCTTTATATCAAATGATAATACGCTTAATACGCAATAAACTGCATTTATACCTTCTAGTAAAAAAAATACGATTAAGCTGTTGGTTATATATGCTTTCGCATTCAGTGAGTTTTGGTCAAAATGTTGTCTGGTGATGCTACTTAGCAGAGAAATCATCTTCTACAAAAAAAGCATTCTTAAATAAATAAGAATGCTTAGTGAAGCACAGCGGGAGGTACAAACCTTACCCTCTGTTATAAGGCAAATGTACAACTTTTTAAATAACTTATAAAAACTAATTAAATGGGTAGGTGAATTACCAATTTCTGTTCTTCTTTTGTAGTCAAAAGAATCACAAGTCGATCTAAATCTTTTAATAGTTTAAGCGTTAATATGTAGCAACCGTGTTTTTTTTTCACCACAAATTAAAGTAATATTACACGATTTACTAAATTTTTACAGATGACTGGATGTGATATGTAATCGCTAATAAAATGAAAAATCACATTTATTAGTTACTTCTCCAGACAGACCGATTTTACCATGTAATCTGCAAATACTTTTTTCCACCTTCTAATGGTATTTCTACTTAATTTAAAATGGAGCGCCAATTCCTTATCATTTAATTTTTTCTGATTTTGATACCGCATAATTCTTAAAATAGTTTGTTTATCATAAGCTCGGTATCGTTGCTCTTGAGATTCCTGTTCCTTGTTTTTTTTTCCAAACAACAACTGATTTATTCTTAAAATCTCAAAGAAAGTAAGGTTTTCTTTCGATAGCAAAACCGTACACCCATGCAATTTATCAGGAAATTTCTTTACGATCAGATCTCTATATATCCTACTATAGTTAGGAGTTGTTACTTTTTTTGATGCTTTTTCAACCATTTGTACAAGGTGGTTTTTGGAATTCTATAATCTGCAATAATTTCTCCTGGTTTTTTTTCACCAGTTTCTACCAATTCTACAATAAATTCAATAAGTTCAACAGTATATAAGTTTTTATTAAAGCTTGGTAGGCCGATTAGGTTATTATTATCAGCTTTGCTTTTATATCTCACATTAGCAGGTGGTGCGTACAATACTATATGTTGAGAATAAATCCTAAAAAAATCATACTCTAGCAGTTTTGAAAACTTTAAAAGTAATTCTGTATTTATTTCCTTTTTACTATATACTGTAAACAGATCTTCATCGGTAATTTTAAGAAATTTACAAATACGCTCCAATGGCATATTTACTTCCTTTACACGCTTTTGGATAAGTTCGCCTATGAAGATATCTTTAAATTTAAATTCCATGGTGTGATTAAAAATTTATTTTGTTATGTTTTAAAATTGAACATATACTTCTACGGATGTTTACCGGTATCTAACATTTATATCTCCTTTTTAGCTGGTTCCTATTGACCTTTCATTATAAACTAAAGAAGTTTCGAAAGAAACTTCTTTAGTTAGTTATTCAATTAATACTATTTACATCTCCAAAATAATGAATTCTGATCTTCGGTTTGCCTGGTGTTCTTCTTCGCTACATTTAACACCGTCTGCACATTCGTTGATCAATTGACGTTCACCGTAGCCTTTTGCACTTAAGCGTGATGCTTCGATGCCTTGTGAGATCAACCATTCTCTTGTTGATTTCGCACGTCCGTCTGATAACTTGTCGTTGTATTTGTGCGATGCACGACTGTCGGTATGTGAACGGATGTCGATCTTCATTGTCGGGTATTCTTCTAACACCGCCAATACTTTTGCCAGCTCTGCTGCTGCATCAGGACGGATGTTGTATTTGTCCAGATCAAAGTAAATAGTGTTCAGTTTTAATACTTTAAACAAGTCGTCGCCTTTCTTCACTTCGGTTTTCTTGCGTTCCAGTACAATTGTATGCTCGGTTACACCTCTTTCTTTGTTCATCAGCACAAAGTCTTCTTTGGTGGTGTATTCGTTCTTCTCGACTTTTAAACGATACCCTTCGCCACACTTGAATTCGTTGTTGAACACGTAACCGTCGTTCTGATAGCGGTTGCTTGTTTCAACTTCTGTGTAAAGTCTGTCGTACAGCGTTACGTTGGCATCAGGGATGATGTTTCTTGTTTTAGAATCTACTACCGTTAATAATAACTTCTGGATGCATTCTAACTGCAACGGTTTGCTCTCGTAAAAGCTGTAGATATCGTCGTTTCCTTTACCTCCGTCGCGATTACTTGAAAAGAAGCCTTGTTTGGTGGTTGGATCAATATAATACGCAAAATCGTCTGCATTGCCGTTGATTGGTGCTCCTACGTTGTGGATCTCTCCGGGATTGCTGTTTCTGTCTAACTTGGTTGCATAAACATCTAATCCGCCTAAACCGATGCGTCCGTCGCTTGAAAAATATAATTCGCCTGTTTCGGTTACATACGGAAAGGTTTCACGTGCTTCGGTGTTGATCGCTGATCCCATGTTCACAGGTCCGCCAAAGGCTCCCGATGGGTGGATGGCTACCTGCCAAAGATCCGATGCTCCGAATCCGCCCGGACGGTCACTTGAAAAATACATCGTTGCTTCGTCCTGGCTTAAGGTTGGGTGTGCCGTACTGTATCCGTCCATATTGAACGATAATTCGGTTACATTCTCCCACTTGCCCTTTACGTTTTCTGCGCGGTAGATTTTAAGGTTGGTGTTTTTGTTGGAATCGTACTTTCTTTCGTTGTCGATGTAGTTGTTTCTGGTGAAATACATCGTGTTACCGTCTTTGGTGACAACTGCTGTTGATTCGTTCAAAGGTGATTTTACCTTCCCTTTCAATCGTGTTACCTTGTCGTCTTTTGTTGCTGTGCTTGCTACGCTGTACAAGCTGGTGAAAGCATCGCCCGTCCAGGTGTGTTCGCGTTTAGTTAAGCTACCCGTGTCGCGGGCGCTGGTAAAGTACAGCTGGTTGTTGTGCACATAGCTGCCGTAATCTGCGAACTGCGTGTTGGTTGCCAGGTTGTTTAACTGATCGTACCGGCCTGAATTTGCCTGAATCTGTTTTTTAAGTTCGGCTTCGTTCTTGCGGATCTGTGCGATCTGCGTATTGCTGCCTGCCTTGTTTACAAACTGATCGTAATAGCTTTTGGCTTCGGCTTCTTTGCCTACGTGCTGCAACGTTTGCGCATAGCGGTAATAATACTCGCTTGCAGGTGCTTCGCTTGCGTATTCACTGAACAAACGTTCGTAGTGTTTTTCGGCTTCAGCATAACGTGCGTTAAAGTAGTAGGCATCGCCTAACTTCTCTAACAGATCTTTGCTTACGTAACCGCGTTTGGCTACTTTTTCGTAGATGCTGATCGCATCTATATATGCCCACTGATCGTGTTCTTTATCGGCTTTCTTTAAGCCTGCCTGTGCATGTGCGCCCGTGTTCCCCACTAAAAAGGCGGTGAACAAGGCGGCTGTATATATCCCTTTTTTCATATCCTTTGGTGTTAGAAGAAACGCGGCGAGTTCACGCGGCGGTATTTGTTAAACAATTCAAAGCGTACAAAGATCTCGTGTGAGCCGTTGTTGTAATTTCTTAATGCTTTTATGTCGCTGTCGTAGCTGTAACCTATGAACATGCCGTCGGTTACCTGAAAGCCTACCAAGGCACTCCATGCGGCATCCCAACGGTAAGCCCCACCAATGGTGAACTTGTCGTGGATCAGGAAATTGGCTGTTACGTCTGCCTGCAACGGTGCCCCTTCTACGCCTTTTAATAAAAAGGCCGGTTTGAATTTCAACATAGGGTTGATTTCAAATACGTGCCCTCCCATTAAGTAGTAGTGCATTTTTTGTTGCATGGTACTTTGAATGTTGTTGTCGTAACGCGTGCTTTCTAAAAAGCTTGGTACCGAAAAACCTACATAGCTTTTTTCGTTGTGCCAATAGATACCTGCGCCGATGTTCGGTGTGAACTCGTTACTTACATCGTTTAAGATCTGAGGATCGTTAGGGTTGTATTTGTTCAGATCTGAATACGCTACGTTTAGTAAATTTGCTGATCCCTTCAATCCGAAGCTTAATTTGCTGCCATGGTTGTTTAGATCCAATGTGTACGAGAAATCTACGCTTAATGTGTTTTCATCCATTACTCCCAAGGCATCGTTTACAAAGCTTACTCCTAAACCTACTTTACTATCGGCGATCGGGGTGTTTATAGAAAACGAATTCGTTGTGGGTGCGCCTTCCAAACCTACCCACTGGCTGCGGTGCAGTCCAAAGATGCTTAATGCTCCACGACTACCTGCATACGCCGGGTTGATGTTGATGGTGTTGTACATGTAATTCGTGTACTGTGGGTCTTGTTGGGCGTGAGCCGATGTAAAGCTTACTAAAGCTAACAACGCCGTTATTATTCTGGTTTTTGTCATTGCTTTGTGCTTTAATCGTTATTTTCTAAATGAAGATACCCTACTTTTTTAATCCACTGGTTTTCGCCGTTGCGGTCGTAAAGATATTCTACTACATAGTAATAGGTGCCTGTTGGTAGTTTTTCGCCTTGGTTAACAATGGCTTTGCCTTGTGCGATACCGTTAAACACGTTGCCGTTGCTGTCGTAACTGTGTGTTTCGTATACCTGGCGACCCCAACGGTTGTATATTTTTACGTTGTTGTTGGGAAACTGGTTGATGTTGTCGATGATGAAGTAATCGTTCATGCCGTCGCCATCCGGTGTTACACCATTGTAGATCACTACTTCTCCCGGATTCACTAATGGTTTTTTAACTGTTCCTAAAGTGAAGATTCCGAAACCATCTACTTTTATAGGTGTGGTTACTGTTTGATCGGCATGGTTAACTTCCCCGCCTTCGTCTACCCAAAGTTTCTGGTTTTCGTCCCAACGTACTACGCGTAGTAAATCAGGGTTTGCCGTGAAACTTGCCGGTGTGGTGCGCGTATCCCATGAAAGGGTGACAATAACCGAATTATCGGTTTTTACGCTTTGGTTAATGATCCAGTATTCTTTATCGTCGATTGCCTGCAATACCCCCGTACGGCTGGCATGAGGGTATTTGCTGTTGGAGTTTTCAAACAGGTATTCGCCGGTATAGATTTCTGATTCCTGTACCGGTGCTGATATGCCTGCGAAACGGTAATGACCACCGTCACCCACAGGGTATTTAAAGCCTTCGTTACCATTCTTTGTTACTTCACCGTTTACGTGGCTTCTATCCGAGGTGTTGATGTGCTTGGATCCTTTTAAAAATACAAACGCACCGCCTTGGGCTTTGTCCATTAAAACAACCCCATTCATAAGGTTAACGGTACCGCCGTTGGCGATATCGTTGGTTAAATGAAAGCTGTGCTCTGCGCCGCTTTTATTGAACAGCACGTCGTAAAAACTGCTTGGTGAAGTTCCTTCGATCTTCTGCATGCCCGGCATCAGTCCCTCAAATACCACATAGCCGGTACGGCTGTTGGTGGTATAGCTGAACAAGCCTTCGTTGTTGTAATGCCCGTAAAAATGCATCGAACCATCGTTCAAGACATCGCCCGTGGACTCGTTCTTGAAATCAAAATAGGTGGATACTTTGGTATCATGTGCTACGTAAAAACTACCCTCGTTAACAGTTTGAGCATTTATAAGTAAAGGATAAGCAACTATGATGGAAATAAATATTGTTTTCATAATTTTCTTTTAATCTATTTCATATCTATGATAAATTTTTCCATAGATCTTTAAAAAGCATTTACTTCAAAACACTAATTAAGTAGTCTTATTTTATAAAAATAACTTTATGGAAGAAAATATCAGACTTCCCTGGTCCCGATATCACTTTTTTATTTGTATTTTTAACCTATAATAAAATTTCTATATCTTAAGAATATTACTTTCTAATTTTGCTAGGAAGCATTGGATTTGTTAAAATCTGACAACTATAAACTATTTTTTTAACAAGTAAATCCATCGGTGGATTTACAGGATAATTAACGGTAAGACCATTTCCGTCTGTGACGGAAGTAACATAAAAGATTCCTGATTTAGGCGGTTGATAGATGAATGGTGACGACATTACATTATTTGCCGTGTATGCAACTCCATCAAACAAATAGTTAACTTTCCAGCCAGTACTAGCTGGATCTCCTGTAAGTGTTACCCTTACCTGTTCTACAGGAAAGCCTGCCACACATGTTGAGCTTACCACAGCCGAAGGAACTGTAGAAGGTGTTGCATTTGCAGCGTTATTAGATAAATCTGGATCAAACATGAGGCTGGAAGCCTTTGCCGTATTAGTATAAGGCCCCGTAGATCTCAATGTAGCAGTAATGGTTAAAGTTCTGGATTGATTAACATTTAAATCTCCTATTATCCAATTACCACTTGAACTGCTATAGCTACCGCCATTTGTACTCACAGAAGCTGAGGAAAATGTATAACCTACAGGTAACAGATCGATAACCCGTACCCCAGCCGCATTATGAGGTCCGTTATTTGTAACCGTTACGGTAAATGTCAGGTTACTGTTTATTGCAGGATTCGTCGGATTCACAGTTTTCGTTACTGCAATATCTGAAGCACCTACAACAACATTCACATAAGCTTCATCACAACTGTTAGTGTTACTGCATATTTTATATCGAAAACGGTCTATACCAATATAGCCCGGATTAGGAGTGTAAGTTATCGTATTATTTGCATTTACAATCACGGTGCCATTGGCGGGTCCCTCATTAGTAACAATTTGCAATGAATTTAAAATTACCGCACTGGGTATTAAATCGTTTGCCAGCGCATTAATAGTGATGGGGGTATTTACATTTGTTGTAACATTATCATTATTGGAAACTACGATAGCAAGAAAACGATAATTAAAACTTAAAAATGCTGGATCGGACGATCCGCCTAACTGATAAATTAATTTTCGTGGGATTGTATAGTTAGTACTATTTAAACCAAAAGCCGAAGCGTCAAAGGCAGACAATCGTATTTCTCTTTCCGAATTTACAAAACTTGTTCCTCCAGAGGTTCCATCGGGGTTAAAAAAGTCATACATTCCTTTACCTAAAACAGGCAAATCTGTTTGATTTATCGACACAATATTCCCAACTCTTACACCGGCGGCATCTTCAAACCAAACCTGATCTATTTTATCACTAACCGGTTGTGCTATTTGTGAAACTAAGATATCTGGTATGCCATCACCTATTTCCTGAAAACCGGAAATCATTGAAAAAGGAAATTCCATTTTTACCGGCGTGTTATCTGCATTCTGGATATTTGTTATCCCAGTTCCTAAATTCAAACCATTAATGCCATCCGAAAGAACGTCCGAGAGTTTTACCGGGACACTGTAAGGATAAGGAATTGTTGTCACAGCATTGTGCTTACCGTCTTGCATTTCTCCTAATTGCGCAAAACGGCTACTTCCTTGGGCAACTGTAATATTAACTACAGGAAGTGCCTGATAAATTCGTGGCGAATAAGTAAATCCTAAAGTACTTAGCAGGGGATCATTTACTCCCGTACTATATATTACGTTATTAAACTTAAATGCTAACAAATCATGGGAATAATCAATTTTCACATTATTGATCGCCCCCACCCCAGAATGCCAAAAACCATTATAATCTGTATAAATATGGGAAATATTCTGCGAATACGTAAAATTAAAGCATAATATTGAGGTTAAGAGTACTATAAGTTTATTACTGTCAATTTTTTTTGTATGATTACGGGTCATTTTACTACGCATTAATTGTTTTTAACTACAAAAACAATATTCATGAATGTTTTTTCTGATGCATTTGAATTTTTCACCCTGTATGTTAAAACACCATTTTGGTCAATTGCTAGATTATCAAAAATATTGGTATCGTAGTAAGTAATATAATATTCCAATTGTGATGCAAGCAAGGTGGGAATACCCTCTGTTGATCCGGAACTGCTTACCATAGGTGATCCAAACTGATTAATATATTCATTATAAAGATTTCGATTAAACGTACCCACTACTGAAATATCAAATACAATCGATGGCATATAGAAAAATTTGGGCATCACGGCTTTTACCTTCTTTACTACGTTTGTTGCTGGATTAACTACCATAATGTTGTCAGATACTGCACCTGTTTGCAAACCGGCAATAGCTAGAGTATTTGTTGCCGTAGCTGTAATAGTTGTAGCTTCGTTTAAAGCCCCCCCTAAACCAACATGATCATTATAGGTGCCTGTTGTATTTACTTTTATACCATTATAGGTATTAACTTGTAACGCACCACCAGCAGCTTGCGTTAAACCATTTCCAGCCACGTTTGTATTTAAATCTTCCCCTTGGATAGAACCGTTTGCAATTTTAGCTGAATTTACTGCACCATCGGCAATACCTAAAGTAACATCGGCTAAGACCGTATTTGCTAACGATGTTCCTGTACCTACTGTGCTACCACCAGTTACAGTAATGCCTGATCCTGTTAAGGTTTTTCCGATACCTGTAGTCCCTGTATTCACAGATAGTGTGCCGTCTGCAGCTACATTTACTGAAGGGTTAGTTGTTGCTTGTTTTACTACACCCAAATTTCCAGAATTTGTTGCTGTAGCCACATTAACTGCATATGCATTATTATTCCCAGATACGGTACTTCCAAACGTTGTATTTGTACCGTTAACAATACTTACTGTTCTTTGGCTTGATTGTATTGTTGCTGCATTTAAAAACGCACCTCCAGTATATGTAATTAAATTACCCAAAGTTGCACTCACAACATTAGCTGTTGTAGCATTTGCAGATCCGCCTTCAGGTGTATAAGTAATAACGCCCGAAGTTGTGTTTTGACTTAAAGATGTAAGCGTTTCGCCAGCTTTAATAGCAGGTGCAAGATTAATTGATGCCGCCAAGCCATTTGCGTTTGTGCTTAAGGTTGTTCCGCTTAAGGTATTCGAAAAATTATTAAGAATACTTGCCGTTGGCGCTACACCATTAACAGTACTTGTTAGCGTATTGCCGGACACTCCTAAAGTATGTGTTGTAGCTGCTGTTACCGCAGGTTCTAAATTTAAAGCTGTTGAAGCAACTCCGTTTATGGTACTAACTAAGTGGTTTGATCCATCTAATGTTAGTGTATTAGTATTTATAATATTTACCGCAGATCCCGTTGTTCCGTTAACTGTTGTAGTTAATGAATTATTCGTAGATGTATTGCTTACACCTGTTACCACTGAACTTCTGTCTGCCCATACCGTAGCACCTGAACCATTTGTTGTTAAAACCTGATTGTTTGTCGTGCTTGGAGTTATTTTGTTGACATTAAGTGTTCCACCGATGTTGTTTAACGTTAAGTTTGCTTCATTAACATCTATAGAAAATGCTTTTAATGCTGCGCCCGCAGGTGTTCCTGTTAATGTAACTTTAGTACTTGCCGCTGTTACATCTTGTCCTGAAACAGATGAACTAGGAACTGCATTTGTATAAGTTACCACCCCATTTGCATCTGCAACAGCAACTCTGCCTGCTGTACCAGTACCTGCAGTTAGTTTTTGTGCTGTAACACCACTATTAGCAATTTGTATGGTTGCGTTTCCAAGTAGTTTATCTGTACCGCTTGTAGATCCTGTAAATTCTATACCGCCTTGTGTGGTTAATGTTCCTTTTCCACTAATTGTTGCCGGGGTAATAGCTGTAGGTGTCCAAGCAGTTCCGTTATAGGTTAACACCTGATTGGTTGTCGGTGCTGTGTTTGTGACCGGTGTTCCCTGTATCCTTCCAACAACCGTTGCGCCTAAAGTTCCGGTTACGTCGCCTGCTAATGCCAATGCAGAAGCATCATCATTCGCTAACAGACGTTTCCAAGAGCTATTTGGGGTTGTTCCATCGGTAGTCCAATAATAATAACCCGGTTTTATAGTAGCACCTACCGTTGCGGTATTATAAACCAGTAAAGAATTTGTTTTACCAACATTTGTTGCGGCTTCTCCTTTAATAGGTAAAAAAACGCTTAAAGATGCTAATGAAACCCGTGGAATTAAAAGTCCTTTAGATTCGGACTGTAGATCAATAACTGCTGCTTTACTTGGCTGGTTGGTTCCGAATCCCTGTTGCGCATATAACCCGTTGGCACTTAAAGCAAGTGCCAACAAGGTTAAATTTATTTTTGTTGCTTTTTTCATAAGCAATAATTAGCTGATTTTAAATTAGTTTCTTCCTACAATCTCCCATGATGTACCATTAGATTTTATAATCCACGACTGGTATGGCAATGCACCGTAAGTTAATGTTGTAGAGCCTACAAGAATATTTAAGTAATCTGCAACTTCTGCTGTGTTAGTTATTTTAACATTTACAACTTGTCCTTTATTAGTTGCTGTTGCAGCAGGTAATGTAACATTTATATCTCCCGAAACAATTTTCGCAGTAATATTAACTTCTTGAACGAAATCATTATATCCTGTAATAGTGCTAACCACTTGGCTTGCTTCTATGTACTGCGATACCGAACGAGCTGCTTTGCGTAAAACACCTGTTGTACCTTCGGCATACATAATTTCTGTAGATGCTGTTGCAGGAACAATCAATCCTTGTAGACCTAATGTATTTACAGGTGTTGGATCATTAGTACTGTTAACACCAGTTGTAATTACTGTTGTTCTTTTTAATACACCTCCCAATTCAATATCTGTATTGTCCTTATTTAAACCGTTGTCTACTGTAACCAAAGAGTTTGGTGTTGCCCATTCTGTTGTTAAGGCACCTGCATTATCTACTGTTGTTAGAATTTGATTTGCAGCTGTACCTGGTTTAATCTCAATGTTTAAGTCTTGTAACAACGCTTTATTTGCAAGAGTTGATACAGTTATAGAAGTTGAACTTAATTGTTTACCAAGAGCTGTTGCTGCATCTTTATATTCTACCGAACCATTTGCATTTGCAACTGGTATTTTATTAACATCAGAACCGTTTAAATCTGCTACTAATTTCCCTGCTGTTACACTTGTGTTGGCAAGATCGGCTGTTTTTACCTCCCCGTCTTCAATTTTTTCAGAAGTAATTGCATCATCAGCAATTCCCAAAGTAACATCAGCCAATACTGAAGCAGCTAAAGAAACATCCGTTCCTGCTTTTGTTCCTGCTGTTACTGTAATACCATCTCCTGTTAATGTTTTACCCGCTGCTCGTGCTACTGTAGATGGTTCCCATCTACCATTTTGAAACACTAGCATGTTATTAGTACTGGTAGGATCTACGTCTGAAACAGGTATCCCTTGAATTGCACCAACTGTTAAATTTGATAAAGTTCCAGAAACGTCGCCTTGTGCCGCATTATTAGAATCTAACCCAACGTTCACATTTGCTTCATTAATTGACAAAGATCCGTCTGCTGCAATTGTTATTTCTTCGCCCGTTGCTGCAGATTGTTTTACAACACCTAATGTTGTACCGCTTGCTGTTGCTACGTTTACTTTATATTCGTTTGGTGTTGTTGCCCCAGTACCTGTTATAGTAGTGTTTGTGCCATTAACTAATTTAGTATTACTTGGCAATTCAGATTGTGCTATCCATTTTACATCGCCATTTGTATCAGTAACCATTACCATATTTTCATCACCATCTTCATTTGTTGTAGAGCCTGGTGCCTGAATATCTGTAGTTGTAATAGTACCGTCTTTAATATCAGTAGATTCAATAGTGCCATTAAGAATATCTGCAGAAGTAATACTTTCTGGAGCAATTGCGATTGATGTAGGTACCAAAACAGCCTTATCCATTGTAGTTGCAGTAGTTCCACCAAGAACGGTAATTTTCCCGTCAGTAGTTAATGTATGTCCAGAAGCATCTGCAATGGTTTCGTATTTTACACTACCTAATCCATCTGCTGTAGGAACAGTTCCGTCTGGAGCATTTGTTCCTGTCGCAGCATCTTTAGATTCCATTTTATCTGCTGTTACTACTTTAGGTGCTAATTCATCGTTACCTACAGCATCAGTACCAATTTGTAGAGCTGAAATAGAGTTTTCTTTAATTTTTAAGTATGTTGGGGTTAACACTGCTCCGTCTATAGTGTTTGACACATTTATTGTACCCGAAGTAGCACCTATACCTATAATGCCATCGGTTGTTAATGGCTGACCTATTGCTGTTGATGCATCTTTATATTCAACAGAACCATTTGCATTTGCAACTGGTATTTTATTTTCATCTGTACCGTCTTCTTTTGCTACTAATTTCTCTGCTGTTACAGATTTATCTTTTATTTCAATTTTTGTATCTTTCAATACAGCTCCAACACCATCACCTGCTTCAAAATTAAGTCCGTCGCCTAATGTTAAATCTTTAGCAGCAAGCAAATCGCTAAGCGAAACTTGTTTTAAAATACCATTGGTATCCATAATCATTACCTTTTCTGAACCTACAGTTGTTAATGTTGGTAAACCTGTAATGGCTAAATCGTATGTTCCTCCTGTCGCTATAGTAGTATCTTCTGTCAGGTTACCATCAAATTTTACATTTACTTTGCCTGTAGTTGAATCTTTTGTAATATCAATTGCGTTTCCTTCCTGCAAAACACTATTTATAAAATCTTCAGGATTGACCCAATCTGATATGTATTGTTGACTGTCTGGATCTGAAGAATCATAAGATGGATTTGGAACAGTAACCAAAACCTGACCGTTATTACCCCCTTCTACACTTACAGTATATTGTGTAGTTACACCATCTGACAACAAGTCAGAATCTACCAGTACATTATTTCCACCTTTAACTGTTGTATTTTTCTCTGTAGCTGTTGATACTATACGAACCCATCTATTTGTATCCCAATAGTAAAAACCTGGTGAAACAGCTGTTAATCCACTACCTGCTGTTGCATTGTTATATACCAACAATGACTGCGCCGGTGTAGATGCAATTGGTGCTTCATCGTCAGTAGCAACTAAATTTAAACGAGGTATTAATAAACCGCGTTGTGTAGACACGATATCTACTGCTGCAGTTTTACTTGGTGTATTTGTACCAAAACCCTGCTGTGCCAATGTTTTTGTTGATGCTAACATAGCAAATGCAACAAATGCTGATAGTAATAATTTTTTCATATCGAATTGAAAATTTTTCTTTTTATTTTATTTATTTGTGGTGATTTTTTTTAAAATTTTTCTACTATTTTCCAGGTAGTTCCGTCTGAAACTAAATTCCAACCAGAATATGGTAATGCGGTGTATAAACCTCCGGGCACTCCTTCAATCTGACCTGTAACGTTCACAAAGTTGCTTTCGTTATCGTCGTACTTTTTTATGGTAAATTTTTTACCTTTATTATTTACCGGATTTGGTAAAGCAATAGTGATACTTGAAACACTAGCATCTCCAAACAATACTACATCTGCCAGTTTTGCGTTATAATCTTGACTTACTTGTTTTATGGCGTGCATGGTTTCAAAACTTACAGAAAGTTCGCCGTCCTGACTTATTACAACCGAAGGATTTACAGCAGCTTCTTTTACAACTCCTAAAGTAGATGGTGTTGTTCCGTTAGCTCCTTTTGCAGTAGCAACATTTACTTTCCAATTTGTTTTGTTAGGATCTGTTGGGTCGATGCTTGATTCAACCGTTGTATTGGTACCATCAACCAAACCGACTGTTTTTAAAACAATGCTTAAATCGGTTTCATTAATGATACGGTTCCATCGGTTATCTAACCAATAATAATAACCTCTTAATAAAGAATTTGAAGGATTGGTATTAAAAATCAACAATGATTCAACGTTACCGTTTGAGATGGTAACAGCATCGGTAATGCTTTTAAGTGCAATACGCGGAATTAGAATACCTCTATCTTTTGCGGCTATTTCTAACTGCGCAGATTTATTCGGGCTCAACGTGCCTATACCTACTTGTGCGTTTATTACCGTGCTACATAGTATACCCCCCAGCAGTAGTACTATTTTTTTCATATACAAAGATTCTATGGCTAAATTTTGAAACTTATCTAAAATGAATTTTTAAGATTACGTTTCCTATTAACCAAATTTTAAAGTTGCTTTTCCTTTTATTAAAAGGATCCAGCTGTTTATGTTGCTAAATTTAAAAAATAACAATTCTAAATATTTTACCTTTTAGTTCCCCAATTGTAATTTTTTTACTATATTTATAATATGATACATGATAAACGATCGAAAGCTGTTTAAAATTTCGAATCTGTTTTCTAACAATACACTAAAAGTTGTACAGTTTTTAAATATGTATAATTTTACGTGGCGAAATTCGTTATATATTTTATAACCTGCGCTTTATAAGTAGGTAGTTATAAGGTAGTATTTTATTAAATTTTGACTA
>Ga0256907_1000114_pt1 | contig 24580 bp, 30 predicted proteins | sample MC6MC0745MT_FD_186329 | JGI IMG/M metagenome (GOLD analysis project Ga0256907, IMG submission 186329) | Metatranscriptome of enriched soil aggregate microbial communities from Iowa State University, Ames, United States - MC6-MC0745-MT... | ecosystem: Environmental > Terrestrial > Soil >... | reverse complement strand
GCCCCCTATTTCTGGCGGTAGTAGCCCTTCTCCCAGGCGTCATGATTGGCTTTGCCGCGACGGATTTCGTCCGTGAACGGGGCCGCTCTGAGCACCAGGCGATTCAGCCATTTTACCGGAACGCGGCAAGGCCGTTCAAAGTCGACGAACAGCACCGCCCGCAGCCCGGGCGTGTTGTTGTGGACCTGGTGCGGGTACAGGTCGTCAAACACCACGGCCCGCCCTTCCCGCCAGCTGTAGCGTTCTCCCCCAACTTCGATCCAGCATTGGTCGGCGGGCTCTGGCACGACCAGGCCCAGGTGCAGGCGCAGCACGCCGTTGTACGGACCCGTATGCAGCGGAATCCGCTTGCCCGGTTCAAGGATGGAGAAGAACGCGCTGCGTATGCCCGGAATGCCTTCCAGCGCCCGCGCGGTGGCCGGGCAGCGCGCCAGGTTGCGCTCGGAACGCAGCCCGTATCCCATAAAGAGAAAGGTCTTCCATTGATCGTCCGACGTGATCATGCCGACATCCGGCGAGATCTCATGGAACGCAGGCAGGTGCTGACGTTCGGCCAGCAGCTCGGTCAGCTCGGCGCGGATGGCCGGTGTCTGGGCTTCCAGCGCAGGAATCCACGGAAACTGGCTGTTCTGGAAGATGGGCCGGTCGCCCACCAGCGATGCACTCGCAATTCGCTGGCGCAACCAATCAATGAAGCGGAAGAACACGCGGGAGTAGACACTGGACTTGCCGGCGGGGCGCGCGTCAACGGGTTGCACGATAGGTTCAGAGATAGGCTGCCAAGGACGCCTTATTGTGTCCAAGCGGACTCGTACTGGCAAGGCGGCCGGCCCCCGCACGAACGCCTATTGGCTCCAAGGCCGCGATGCCGATTGGACCTCCCCGCCGCGGGAAAGAAGGTTTAGACTGGCGTGGGCGATACGCGATCGCACTCCACTCCCGCATTCCATTCCCATTTCGCAAGGAAAGACAGGCATGTATGAACAGTTGGCGCTGTATATCGACGGCGAATTCATCTCCGGCGAGGGCAGGCGCACCCAGGACGTCATCAACCCGGCCACGCTGGAAGTGCTCGGCCAGCTGCCTCACGCCACCGAAGCGGATCTGGACCGTGCGCTAGCCGCCGCCCAGCGCGCGTTCGAATCGTGGAAGAAATCTTCTCCCATGGATCGTTCGGCCATCCTGCGCAAGGTCGCCACGCTGTCGCGCGAACGCGCCAAGGAAATCGGCCGCAACATGACGCTGGACCAGGGCAAGCCGCTGGCCGAAGCCGTGGGCGAAGTCACCTCCTGCGCTGAACACGCCGACTGGCACGCCGAAGAATGCCGCCGCATCTACGGCCGCGTGGTCCCGCCCCGCAACCCGGACGTGCGCCAGTTCGTCGTGCGTGAACCCATCGGCGTCTGCGCCGCGTTCACGCCGTGGAACTTCCCGTACAACCAAGCCATCCGCAAGATCGCCGCCGCACTTGGCGCCGGTTGCACGGTGGTGCTGAAGGGGCCGGAAGATTCGCCCAGCGCCGTCATGGCCATTGCGCGCATGTTCCACGATGCCGGCCTGCCCAAGGGCTGCCTGAACATCGTCTGGGGCGAACCCGCCAAGATCTCCGACTACCTGATCCGTTCGCCGATCGTGCGCAAGGTTTCGTTCACCGGTTCCGTGCCGGTGGGCAAGCAGCTGGCCGCGCTGGCTGGCGCGCACATGAAGCGCGTCACGATGGAACTGGGCGGCCACTCGCCCGTGCTGGTGTTTGACGACGCCGACATCGACCGCGCCGCTGAAATGCTGGCCAAGTTCAAGGTCCGCAACGCCGGTCAGGTCTGCGTATCGCCCACCCGCTTCTACGTGCAGGAAGGCGCCTACGAACAGTTCCTGGCCCGCTTCTCGGACGTGCTGAAGAACATCAAGGTCGGCGACGGCCTGGAAGCCGGCACCGACATGGGCCCGCTGGCGCACGAACGCCGCGTGCCCGCCATGAGCGCCTTCATCGACGACGCCAAGAAGCACGGCGGCAAGGTCGTAGTTGGCGGCGGCCCGCTGGATCGCAAGGGCTTCTTCTTCGCCCCCACGGTCGTGACCGATCTGCCGGACAACTCCATGCTGATGACCGAAGAGCCCTTCGGCCCCGTCGCACCGGTCGTCCGCTTCAAGGACACCGACGAAGTTCTGCGCCGCGCCAACAGCCTGCCGTTCGGCCTGTCGTCCTACGTGTTCACGAACTCGTTGAAAACGGCCACCAAGGTCTCCAACGGCCTGGAAGCCGGCATGGTCAACATCAACCACTTCGGCAGCGCGCTGGCCGAGACGCCGTTTGGCGGCATCAAGGACAGCGGCATCGGCAGCGAAGGCGGCCTGGAAACGTTTGACGGCTACCTCGTCACGAAATTCATCACGCACATCTGACCGATTCCGACCGTCAGCCAAAAAGCCCCGCACCAAGCGGCGGCATGCACGGCGATGCGTTTCATGATGGTGTCATAGGCGTCCAGGAACATTGCGCCTCGCTGACAGGCAGCTGACCTTGAGCAAGGCACTGCCTGGCCCTCTTTCCAGGAAATGTACGCGCAATGAATGCCCTCTCCCGCTTCGCCCGCACGGCTGGCGCCGCCACCCTCGTGGCGCTGCTCGCCGCTTGTGGCGGCGACGATGACGACAACAACTCCCCCGTCGCCGAGACGCCCCCGCCTGTCACGGAAACGCCGGCCGCACCGCCCGCCCCCGTGCAAGTCGCGTTCATGCCCGACATCCACTTCCATGACGTCTACGCCGACTTCAAGGATGGCTCGTTCCCCGGCATTCCGAATCCGAAGCATGGCGACAACGCCACCATCCGGACGATGTACGCGCAACTGACGTCGACCCGTCTCTTCAACGAAAACTACTTCGCCTTCCTGGCGGCGCTGGATGACGCCGTATCGCGCGGCGTGAAGTACATCGCCCTGCCCGGCGACTTCTCGGATGATGGCCAGCCCGTGCACATGCGCGGCCTGGTGAAGATCATGGACGAGTACTCGAAGAAGCATGGCATCCAGTTCTTTGCGGCCCCCGGCAACCATGACCCCAACCGCCCCTTCAACCAGGCCGCCGGCAAGAGCGACTACCTGGGCCTGGACCCGGCCACCGGCGCCATCGGCTTCTCGCAACCGATCTACAGCCGCGGCGGCAATGCCGCATGCAGCACGCCCTACAGCGGCGACTGGGCGCTGGTCGGCAGCACGTACTGCACCGAAGAAGTCCTGCACATGGGGTACGCGGGCATCACCGACGCATTGAAGCAGCACGGCTTCATGCCGCAACCGCAAAACGTCTATTACGAAACGCCCTACAGCACGTACAAGTACGAAGACTACGACTACACCACCGCGCGGGACCAGGCCAACTGGATCAATCGCCAGTACGAAATCTGCGCCGAAGGCACGGGCGGCCCGAACAAGCCGCAGAACTACACGCTGTGCAAGATGGTGCCCGATACGTCCTACGTGGTGGAACCGGTGAAAGGCGTGTGGCTGGTCGGTATCGACGCCAACGTCTACGTGCCCACCGGTACCGGCGCAAATGACTTCACCGGCTCGGGCGATCAGGGCTACAACAAGATGCTCACGCACAAGGCGCACGTCATCCAATGGCTGAAGGACGTGGTTACGCGCGGCAAGGCGCAGGGCAAGCAGGTCATTGCCTTCAGCCACTTCCCGATGTCGGAATTCTTCAACGGCGCGTCGGACGATATCGAAGCGCTGCTGGGCGCCAACAAGATGCAGATGATCCGCCGCCCGGCCGAGAACACCACGCGCGCGCTGGCCGAAACCGGTTTGAAGGTGCACGTGGGCGGCCACATGCACTTCAACGACATGGCGGTGCGCAACTACGGCACGGACACGGCGCTGTTCAACATCCAGGCGCCGTCCATGGCGGCCTACGTGCCGGCCTACAAGCTGATGACGCTGCAAAGCGCGGACGAGATCGAAGTGCAAACCATCCGTCTGGACAAGGTGCCGCGCTTTGATGAGCTGTTCGACCTGTACCGCGCCGAGAACGCCTACACAACGCCCGCGCGCTGGGACGTGTCGATTCTGGACGCCAAGGATTACGGCGACTTCACCTATCGCTACATGAGCGAACTGGTGCGCCTGCGCCTGCTCAACGACGACTGGCGCTGCGAGATGCGCGAACTGGTCAAGAGTCCGCTCACCGGCGCTGATCTGCTGACGCTGTCGCAACTGCAAACGACCGTCACGCTGAAAGAACTGGCGAACACCGGCAATCAGAACAATCTGACTTCCGCATTCTTCGCTTGCCTTTCTGACGGCGGCGGCAGCGGCGCCAGCAACGCGGCGTATGCCGGCAACCTGGCGGATGCCCAAGCCCGTGCGCAAGCGCTGGCGCAAGCCAACGGCATGCAGCTGTCGGACTTCGCGCAGTGGAAGGCGTTGGACATGGCGGGTGACTTCGTGCGCATTGCCAACGCGGGCGACCTGGCGTTTGCGGACATCCCCGCGCAACGCGCCAATCAGTACAAGTTGCTGGCCCAGGCGCTGGCCAACACGAACGCGTCGGTGCAGATGAACGGCAACAGCGTCAGCAACGCGAACACGCTGGCCGACCTGTTCAAGGCGCGCTTCAAGCCGCTGATGGCGATCATGCTGAAACTGGCTGCGGGCGCTCCGTCGGAACACATCCGGCTGGACCTGACCAGCAACAGCATCGTCAATCTGTCGAACCAGCCTTCACCCTTCTAACACCGACAACAAGCGCGCGTTGATGGCAAACGGCTCACGCTCAGTGGGCCGTTTGCTTAGCCGCGAGCGCGCATGTCCCGTGGCGTCATGCCGAACCGGTTCTTGAACAGGCGGCTGAAATGCGACGGGTGGGTAAAGCCCACTTGATACGCCAGCTCGCCGATGCCGCGATGCTGATGCCGCGGGTCCAGCAGCAATTCGCGGCAGCGATCCAGACGCTGATCGAAGATGAAGGACTCCACCGACAGGCCGCCTGCCCGCAGGATGCGATGCAGATACGCCACCGATACGCCACAGCCTTGCGCCACGTGTTGCGGAGACAGCGCCGGGTCCGCCAGATGCTGGCGGATATACGCCAGCACCCGCTGCCGATGCGCCAAGGTCACGCTGCTATCCGATTCAGACGCATGCCCCTGCCCCGGCTGCACCAGGAACAGCACGATCAAATCGATCAGGCGTTCGCCCAGTTCGGTGACTTCGGTGTCCGACCAGCCGCCCATACCTTTGAACAGATGGTCCATGTAGCTCGCCAACATCGCACCGCGCGGCGAACCATCGTCGATGCGCAGCTTGTGGAAAGCGCCGATGCGCGAATCCCGTTGCGACAAGGCGCTGCGCGGAAACGACACGCTCAAGCTGCGATAGCCCGATGAACCCAGCGCCGTCGCCTGATACGGCAGGCTTTGGTTCATCAGGTACACACACCCCGGTTCGACCTGGAATTCACGGCCTTGCTGGCGCACCGCCAGCGGGCCGGACAACGGCAAGCCAAAGGTGTAGAACTCCTGGTCCAGCCGGGACACGTTTCCCACCGTGCGCTCCAGCTTCTGTCCCTGATAGTGCAGGTCATTGAATTGCAGACTGGCGCGGCGGGCGTAGCGCACGTGTCCCGCAAAATGATCCGGCTTGCCGCGGTGCACTTCAAACGGGCCGAACGCGTCCGACAACGCCTCGCGCCATTGCTCACGCCCGTCGGCGCCGGCGCTGGCCGAAATGGCGAATTCCGTATCGGGCATGTCGCGGTCTCCTGTACGCGTCGGCAAGCGCAATTTGATCTTGCGTCTACAACCTTTTGACTCACCCTGCTCTGGGGTGCGCGACGCATTGTGGATGCATCTGGCGCAAGTCTATAGTCAGCCGGATAAGCACACAACCTGGACAACCCGGGAGGAGACTCATGGCAAACGCGCCCGTAACGGCCGGCCGTCACACGCCTGTTTCGCGCTATCTGCGCTGCGAAGGCCGCGAGCTGCACTACATGGAATGGGGCGCGCCCGACGCGCCCCCTATCGTCATGTGGCACGGGCTGGCCCGCACCGGCCGCGATTTCGACGACTTGGCACAAGCGCTGGCGGATGACTACCGCATCCTGTGTCCCGACACGATCGGGCGCGGCCTGTCGCAATGGAGTCCCGATCCGGTGGCCGAGTACCAGCTGGATTTCTACGCGCGCCTGGCGCGTGCGTTCGTCGATGGCTTGCAGCTTGACCGCTTGCGCTGGGTGGGCACGTCAATGGGCGGCGCCACCGGCATGCACGCCGCCGCCACGACCTTGCGCGACCGCATCTCGCACCTGGTGGTCAACGACATCGGTCCGGAATTGCCGCAGCCGGCCATCGACCGCATCCTGGCCTATGTCGGCAACCCGCCCGCTTTCGACACCGTCACCGAATTGGAAGCGTGGCTGCGCGTTGCCTACAAGCCCTATGGCTGGCAAAGCGACGAACAATGGCGACGTATGGCCGAGACCTCGGTCCGGCGCCTGCCCGATGGGCGCGTCACCGCGCATTACGACCCGGCCATCGCGGGACAGTTCAGCCACCACCCCAACGACTACAACCGCTGGAGCGGCTACGACTCGCTGCGCATGCCGCTGTTGCTCTTGCGTGGCGCGGCGTCCGACTTGCTTCTGCCCGAGGTCGCGCACGCCATGACGCAACGCGGCCCGCGCGCCCAACGCATCGACTTCCCCGACTGCGGCCACGCCCCCGCCTTGAACGTGGCGCCGCAGATCGACGCCATCCGCCACTTCCTTGCCACGCCCGCCGCCCCGGCAGACACGCGCGCCCACTGATACCAGGAGACTCCCCATGAATCGCATTCTGCTTGCCGCGCTGGCGGCCCTTTGCATGCATTCGGCCGTCGCAGCGAAGGACTTCGTCGTGGCCCATGTTTACGACAAGACGGGTCCGCTGGAGGCCTACGCCAAACAGACACAGAACGGCCTGATGCTGGGCCTGGAATACGCCACCCAAGGCACGATGACGGTGGCCGGCCGCAAGATTCGCGTGATCGAAAAAGACAACCAGGGCAAGCCCGACGTGGCGCGTGCGCAGCTGGCGTCCGCCTACGCCGACGATAACGCCGACATCGCCGTCGGCCCGACCTCGTCCGGTGTGGCGCTGGCCATGCTGCCGATCGCCGAAGAGTACGAAAAGATCTTGCTGGTGGAGCCGGCTGTAGCCGATTCCATCACAGGCGAAAAGTGGAACAAGTACATCTTCCGCACGGGCCGCAACTCGTCGCAGGATGCCATCGCCAACGCCGTGGCGTTCGACCAGGCCGGCACGTCCATCGCCATGCTGGCGCAAGACTATGCCTTTGGCCGCGACGGCGTGAAGGCCTTCAAGGGCGCGCTGAAGAACGCCAAGATCGTGCACGAAGAATATCTGCCTGCCAACGCCACGGATTTCACCGCAGGCGCGCAGCGTTTGTTCGATGCGCTGAAAGACAAGCCGGGCCGCAAGATCATCTTCATCTTGTGGGCGGGTGCGGGCAATCCGTTCAAGATTGCCGATCTGGACCCCAAGCGCTTCGGCATCGAGATCGCCACGGGCGGCAATACGCTGGCCGCGATGACGCCGTTGAAGTCGCTGGCGGGCATGGAAGGCGCCACGTATTACTACTACGGCATCCCCAAGAATCCGATCAATGATTGGCTCGTTGCCGAACACCAGAAGCGCTACGGCCAGCCGCCGGACTTCTTCACCGCGGGCGGCATGTCCTCGGGCATTGCAATCGTCACCGCACTGAACAAGACCGCGGGCAACTCCGACACCTACACGCTCATCAAGGCGATGGAAGGCATGAGCTTTGACACGCCCAAGGGCAAGATGACCTTCCGCCCCGAAGACCATCAAGCCATGCAATCGATGTACCACTTCCGCATCAAGAACGATCCGTCGGTGCCATGGGCTGTGCAGGATCTGGTCAAGGAAATCACGCCTGACCAGATGAACGTGCCGATCCAGAACAAACGCTGAACGCCGCCACCAACATGCTGGAAACCCAATCGCTCACGATCCGTTTCGGCGGGCACGTGGCCGTCAACCATGTCAGTTGCCGTTATGCGCCTGGCACGCTCACGGCCATCGTTGGCCCCAACGGGGCGGGCAAAACGACCTACTTCAATCTGATCTCGGGCCAGCTGCGCGCAAGCGCAGGCTCGGTAAGCTTGAACGGGCGCGACCTGACAACGCTATCAGCCCCGGCTCGCATGCATGCGGGCCTGGGCCGCGCCTTTCAATTGACGCAACTGTTCCCACGCCTGACGGTGCATGAGAACGTGCGGCTGGCGCTGCAATCGCGCCAGCAAGGCATGAGCTGGCGCCGCATCCGCTTCTGGCGTACCTGGGATGATGACCGCAATCTGCTCGCGCGCGCCGATGCGCTGCTGGAACGCACCCGCTTGTCGGCGCGCCGCGACCAGGCCGCCGCCGACCTGCCGCATGGCGATCAACGCAAGCTGGAAATTGCGATGCTGATTGCGCTGGAACCTCAGGTATTCATGTTCGATGAGCCCACGGCCGGCATGAGCGTGGACGACGTGCCCGTGGTGCTGGAGCTGATCCGCGACATCAAGACCGATCCGTCCAAAACGATTCTGCTGGTGGAACACAAAATGGATGTGGTGCGGGAATTAGCCGACCGCATCGTCGTGCTGCACAACGGCCAGCTGATGGCCGACGGCGACCCGGCCACCGTCATCGCCTCGCCAATCGTGCAACAGGCCTACCTGGGCATCAGCCCGACGGAGACGCCAGCATGAGCCCCCCGCTGCTGCTCGAACTGCAAGGGGTGCAAACCCATATCGGCGCGTACCACATCCTGCATGGGGTGGACCTGGCCGTGCCGTCCGCGGGCGTCACCATGCTGCTGGGCCGCAACGGCGCTGGCAAGACCACGACGCTGCGCACCATCATGGGATTGTGGCGGGCCTCGCAAGGCCAGGTGACGTTTGACGGCACGCCCATCGGCGGACCCGGCACACGCAAATCGCCGCCCGACATGGCTCGCATGGGCATAGCCTATGTGCCCGAGAACATGGGCATCTTCGCGGACCTGTCGGTGAAGGAAAACATCTTGCTCGCCGCGCGCCAGGCGCGCAGCGCGGACCAGCTCGACACCGCACGGCTGGAATGGATCTTCGGCTTTTTCCCTGCGCTGAAAAAATTCTGGCTGCATCCGGCCGGCAAGTTGTCGGGCGGACAGAAGCAGATGCTGGCGGTGGCGCGCGCCATCATCGAGCCGCGCCGTCTGCTTTTGATCGACGAACCCAGCAAGGGTCTTGCGCCCGCCATCATCCAGAACATGATCGACGCCTTCATCGAGCTCAAGCAGGCTTCCACCACCATCCTGCTGGTTGAGCAGAACTTCAATTTCGCACGTCAGGTCGGCGATCACGTCGCCGTCATGGACAACGGCCGTGTCGTGCATGCCGGTGGCATGCACGAGCTGGCGGACGACGATGCGCTGCAAACAAGTCTGTTGGGCCTGTCTTTAGGAAGCCATCAATGAGCACCGTGGATATTGATACCCCGCTGCCGCGCGTGCGCACGGACCTGCGGCCCGTGCTGCTGGTGCTGGCGCTAGCCGCCATTGCGCTGCCGCTGGTCGGCTCGTTCTCGACCTGGGTCACCTTGACGCTGGCAGGCCTGGCCATGGGCATGATCATTTTCATCGTGGCCTCCGGTATGACACTCGTGTTCGGGCTGATGGATGTGCTGAACTTCGGGCATGGCCTCTTCATTGCCATCGGCGCCTACATGGCGGCCACGGTGCTGAGCGGCATGGCTGACTGGACGCAGTCGGGCAGCCTGTGGATGAACCTGGCCGCCGTGCTGCCTGCGATGATCGTCGGCATGCTCGTGGCCGGTGCTGTCGGGCTGGCATTCGAACGCGTCATCGTGCGGCCAGTGTATGGGCAGCACCTGAAGCAGATTCTCATCACCATGGGCGGGATGATCATCGGTGAGGAAATCATCAAGATGATCTGGGGTCCGCAGACGCTGTCCCTGCCGCTGCCCGAGGCGCTGCGCGGCGCGTTCCTGTTGGGCGATGCCGCCATCGAGAAATTCCGCATCGTGGCGCTGGTGGTCGGCGTGCTGGTGCTGGGCGGCATGCTGTGGCTGCTGAACCGCACCAAGCTGGGCCTGCTGATCCGTGCGGGCGTCGAAGACCGGGAAATGGTGGAAAGCCTGGGCTACCGCATCCGGCATTTGTTCGTCGGCGTGTTTGTGGCCGGGTCGATGCTGGCCGGGCTGGGCGGTGTGCTGTGGGGGATGTATCAGCAGTCGGTCGTGCCGCAGTTGGGCGCGCAAGTGAATGTGCTGATCTTCATCGTCATCATGATCGGCGGGCTGGGGTCGACGGTGGGCTGCCTGATCGGCGCACTGCTGGTCGGCTTGATGGCCAACTACACCGGCTTCCTGCTGCCCAAGGCCGCTCTCTTTTCGAACATTGCGCTGATGGTCGCCATTCTGTTGTGGCGGCCGCAAGGCGTATACCCGGTCACGAACCGCTAGGAGCCGCGACATGTCATTCCGCCTGCTCTCCGGCGACCCGCCGCGCAGCCCGCTGTTGGCGCTGGCGTTGATTGCAATCGTCGCCTTGCTTGCCACGGCGCCCTTCCTTTTTCCTGGCCCGAAGTCGTTGGCGGTGGCCGCCAAGATTCTGGTGTTCGTGATTCTGGTCGCAAGCTATGACCTGCTGCTGGGATACACCGGCATCGTGAGCTTTGCGCACACCATGTTCTTCGGCATCGGCGCCTATGGCGTCGCGATTGCCAGCATCCGCATGGAGCCGGGCTGGACCGCCGTATTCGCGGGCGTGGGCGCAGGCCTTGCGGTGTCGCTCGCGTTCGCGTTGCTGATCGGCCTGGCCAGCCTGCGCGTGCGAGCGATCTTCTACGCAATGATCACGTTGGCCGTCGCCGCGGCGTTCCAGACGTTGGTGTCGCAGTTGTCCGATCTGACGGGTGGCGAAGATGGCCTGAACTTCAAGGTGCCGCAGATGTTGCGGCCTGCATTCCGCCCATTTTCCGAGCCGGTGTTCGGCGTCACAATCGACGGCCGCATCATCACGTACTACCTGATTGCCGCGGTGTGCGTCGTGCTGTTCCTGATGCTGCTGCGCATCGTGAATTCGCCGTTTGGCCGCGTGTTGCAAGCCATCCGCGAGAACCCGTTCCGAGCCGAGGCCATTGGCTATCGCACGGTGCTGTATCGCAGCCTGTCGAACCTGCTTGCCGCGGCCTTCGCCACACTGGCGGGCGCGATGTACGCGTTATGGCTGCGCTACAACGGGCCAGACACCTCGCTGTCGTTCGAGATCATGCTGAACATTCTGCTGATGCTGGTGATTGGCGGCATGGGCACGATGTACGGCGCGGTGGTCGGCGCGAGCCTATTCGTGTTCGCACAAAGCTATCTGCAAGATGGCCTGCACCTCATTCACGATGCGGTGACGGGTGTCGCACCCTTGGCGCTGCTGTTCGAACCCGACCGCTGGCTGCTGTGGCTGGGGATTCTGTTCGTGGTGTCGGTGTATTACTTCCCGACGGGGATTGCCGGGCGGCTGCGGGAATTTGCGCGGCGGCGCTGACGCAAAACCAGCCCCTGCGCGCAGCTAGGCCGCGCGCAGGGGCTCCTCGTCTTATTTCACCTTGCTGCGTACGCGATCCAGGTCGCGGCTAAGCTGATCAATCTGGCGCTGCATCGCGCTGAACTGGCGCTCGTTCGCACTGTTGTTGCTACTGCTGCTACTGCTGCTGCGGCTGCTATCACTTTGCTTGCGCTCCAGCGCAGCGATCTTCTTGTCTTGATCATCCACCTTGCGCTGCAACGCGCGGTTCTGGTTCTTCAGGTCATCCAACGTGCGCGCTTGATCCTTAACCTGATCCATCGCCTTCTGCAACTCGCGCACTTCCAACCCCGCACGTGCGCGGCTATCGCTGCCGACGACCAGCACGCTGTCGTAGATGGGCCGAGAGACCTCCACGTCCTTGAAGACAATGCTCTGAGCGCTTGCGGATGCTGAGAACCCCGCGCACGCCAATACCATGCAACCTGCAACGCCAAGCTTGCCTGCGGACTTGATCATCTATGCAACTCCTGTGGACAGAATTGTCAGCGCAGAGGGTGCGCTGCCAGCACTTATATCAAGAACTAAGGAGCTTGTAACAACGCGGGCGCCGAGAGTCGCTACGCTGCGTTTCAAAGGGGGCAAGGGTTTGAGCCGCCGCCCTTACTTCCCACTCTGACGTAGTGTGTCCGCCTCGCGACGCAGGCTGTCGACGCGCCGCTGCATCTCATCCATCTTGCCGCGGTCAAGCTGAGAGCCGCCGGGCGTGGGCGCCAGGGGCCGCATCGTCGAACCCTGATTCAGCGGCATCATGGCGGGCGGCGCCGGTGTGGCGCCCGCTGGCTTCTGGGTGAACAAGCGCTCCAGCAGCATCAGCTGGTTTTTCTGCTCTTGCAGCGCCTGCTCTTGTGACGCCAAGGCCTGCTCGTCTTCGTCGTCGGAGCCGAAAATAGCGGCATGATCACGCGAGCCAGGCGGGAGTTTCACGCGCGGTTCAGGACCCGCATTCAAGACGTTTTTCCCGGCACGCGAGTCATCAATCTGCGGCGAAGGGGTAACGCCGGGGTGCGGGCGGACGGCTTGCGCGGCGGGTGCGCCTGCGTCTTGGTTCACGGCTTGCGCGGCGGATGTGCCCGCATCCGGGCCGACCGCTTGCGCGGCCACAGCGCCCGCCGCGCACAACGCAGCCCCCAATACATGGGCCAAGACTGTCCTGCGCATAACGTTCCTGACCCGCATCGGCATAGATCTCAAAGGCGAAAAAAAACGGCAAGGGGTTTGGCCCTTGCCGTTTTATATCAGAACGGTGAACCGTTCCGATGAACTGCTTTACTTAGATGATACGTGCGGCTTCAACCAGACGCACCACACGCCACGACTTCGAGCGCGAGATGGGACGGCCTTCAGCGATTTCAACCGTATCGCCTTCGTTGTATTGGTTCGATTCATCGTGCGCCTTGTACTTCGCGGAGCGCATGATGATCTTGCCGAAGATGGGGTGCTTGACGCGGCGCTCGACGAGCACAACGACAGTCTTGTCCATCTTGTTGCTGACGACCTTGCCAACCAGCGTACGCTGGCGCTTGGCCACTTGGGTGTTTTGAGTTTCGCTCATGTTTATTTCCCTGCCTTCTCGGTCAGCAAGGTACGAACGCGCGCGATGTCGCGACGCACGTTGCGCAGCTGGCTGGTGTTGGCCAGTTGCTGCGTGGCCTTCTGCATACGCAGACCGAATTGTGCCTTCAGCAGGCTTTCGAGCTCTTTGCCGAGCTCGGCGGCGTCTTTCGAACGGAGTTCGCTAGCTTTCATGTTAGTACTCCTTAAGCACCGATATGACGCGCGACGAACGTGGTCGAAATCGGCAGCTTGGCAGCGGCCAGGCGGAAAGCTTCACGCGCGATCTCTTCGCTCACACCTTCCATTTCGTAGAGCACTTTGCCGGGCTGAATTTCAGCGACCCAGTACTCAGGGTTACCCTTACCGTTACCCATGCGGACTTCGGCGGGCTTTTGCGAGATGGGCTTATCCGGGAAAATGCGAATCCAGATACGGCCGCCACGCTTGATGTGACGATTGATAGCACGACGAGCGGCTTCGATCTGGCGAGCGGTCAGACGGCCACGGCCGGTGGCCTTCAGACCGAATTCGCCGAACGACACGTGGGTACCACGAGTCGCCAGACCGGTGTTGCGGCCCTTCTGCTCTTTGCGATACTTTCTGCGAGAGGGTTGCAGCATGGTTATTCTCCTTCAGGCGCCGGAGCAGCGTCCGCCTTGCGGGGACCACCACGACCACGACCACCCGGACGACCGGTGCGAGCACCGTCCGGACGATCACCACGCGGAGCGCGGCGCGGACGACGTTCTTCTTCGCGCGGGGCAGCGGTTTCCGGCGGCAATTCGCCGTTAGCCAGCATGTCGCCCTTGTAGACCCAGACCTTGATGCCGATCACGCCATACGTGGTGTGGGCTTCGGAGGTGCCGTAGTCAATGTTGGCCTTCAGGGTGTGCAGCGGCACACGGCCTTCGCGATACCACTCGGTGCGAGCAATTTCGATACCGTTCAGACGGCCCGAGCTCATGATCTTGATGCCTTGGGCACCCAGACGCATCGCGTTTTGCATCGCGCGCTTCATTGCGCGACGGAACATGATGCGCTTCTCGAGCTGTTGCGAGATCGAGTCGGCGATCAGTTGAGCATCGGTTTCCGGCTTGCGGATTTCTTCGATGTTGACGTGCACAGGCACGCCCATCAGACGCTGCAGATCAGCCTTCAGGCTTTCGATGTCTTCGCCGCGCTTGCCGATCACCACGCCCGGACGAGCCGAGTAGACGGTGATGCGGGCATTCTTGGCCGGACGCTCGATGATCACGCGACCAACGGAGGCGCTCTTGAGCTTCTTCTTCAGGTACTCGCGAACGCGAATGTCTTCGGCAAGCATCGTGCCGAAGGCCTTGTCGTCGGCGAACCAACGCGAGGACCAATTACGGGTGACCGCGAGACGGAACCCAGTGGGGTGAATTTTCTGACCCATCGTGACTCCTTAAGCTCCGACCTTGACCGTGATATGGCAGGTCTGCTTCTCGATACGGTTGCCGCGGCCCTTGGCGCGAGCGGAGAAGCGCTTCATCGACTGAGCCTTGTCCACAAAAATCGTGGTGACTTTCAGTTCGTCGATATCGGCGCCGTCGTTGTGCTCGGCGTTGGCGATGGCGGACTCGACAGCCTTCTTCAGGATGACGGCAGCCTTCTTCGGCGAGAAGGTGAGGATTTCCAGGGCACGGCCGACCTTCTGACCACGGATCAAGTCCGCAACCAGACGCGTCTTCTGTGCCGAGATGTGCACCCCACGGATAATGGCAGTAGTTTCCATCGCTTACCTCTTCGCCTTCTTGTCCGCAGCGTGACCCTTGAACGTACGGGTCAGCGCGAACTCGCCCAGCTTGTGACCGACCATGTTCTCGTTGATGTACACGGGGACATGTTGCTTGCCGTTGTGCACAGCGATCGTCAGACCGATGAACTCGGGCAGGATCGTGGAACGACGCGACCAGGTCTTGATCGGCTTCTTGTCTTTGCCCGCGACGGCCGTGTCCACCTTTTTGATCAGGTGAGCATCGACAAACGGGCCTTTCTTGATCGAACGTGACATAGTGTTCGCCTCTTACTTGCGCTTGCGCCGTTGGACGATCATATTGTTCGTCCGCTTGTTGCGACGGGTCTTGAAACCCTTCGCCGGAGTACCCCACGGGCTGACCGGTTCGCGTGCTTCACCGGTACGGCCTTCACCGCCACCGTGCGGGTGATCCACCGGGTTCATGGCAACGCCACGAACCGTCGGGCGGATACCGCGCCAACGCATTGCACCGGCCTTGCCAATTTGGCGCAGGCTGTGTTCTTCGTTACCGACTTCACCGATGGTGGCGCGGCATTCGATGTGCACACGGCGGACTTCACCCGAGCGCAGACGCACTTGAGCGTAGATGCCTTCGCGAGCCAGCAGGACGGCGGAAGCGCCGGCCGAACGGACCATCTGAGCACCCTTGCCAGGCAGCATTTCAACGCAGTGAATCGTCGTACCCACCGGGATGTTGCGGATCGGCAGCGTGTTACCGGCGCGGATCGGAGCATCGGTGCCCGACAGCAGGGTTGCACCCACTTCCAGACCACGCGGAGCGATGATGTAACGACGTTCGCCGTCGGCGTAGCACAGCAGAGCGATGTGCGCCGTACGGTTGGGGTCATATTCCAGACGCTCAACCTTCGCCGGGATACCGTCCTTGTCGCGACGGAAGTCGACGACACGGTAGTGTTGCTTGTGACCACCGCCACGATGGCGGATCGTGATGTGACCGTTGTTGTTACGGCCAGAACCACGGGTCTTCTTTTCCAGCAGCGGCGCGTAGGGCTCACCCTTGTGCAGGTTCGGGCTAACAACCTTCACCATGCCACGGCGGCCAGCCGAAGTCGGCTTAACTTTTACGAGGGCCATTTACTTCACCTCCGCAAAGTCGATTTCCTGGCCGTCCTTGAGCGACACGTAAGCCTTGCGCTCATTACGGCGACGGCCAACGAATCGGCCAAAGCGCTTGACTTTGCCCTTACGGTTGAGGACCTGCACGGACTCGACCTGCACCTTGAAGAGCAGTTCGACGGCAGCCTTGATTTCCGGCTTGGTAGCGTCAGCCACGACACGGAAAGCGACTTGCTGATTCTTCTCAGCAACGAACGTGGCCTTTTCGGTCACGATCGGAGCCAGAATGACTTGCATCAAGCGTTCAGCGTTCATCCCAGCATCTCCTCGAGTTGAGCGATGGCCGGCTTGGTGATCAGCACTTTCTTGTAGTGGACCAGCGACAACGGATCGGCATAACGGGGCTCGACAACAGCAACGTGCGGCAGGTTGCGGGTGGCGAGGTAAACATTCTCATCAACGCTGTCGGTGATGATCAGGACCGAGTCCAGGCCCAGGCTCTTCAGCTTTGCAGCAGCAGCCTTGGTCTTGGGCGATTCCAGATCAAACGATTCGACAACGGCGATACGGTCTTCGCGAGCCAGTTGCGACAGGATCGAACGGATCCCGGCGCGGTACATCTTCTTGTTGACCTTCTGGCTGAAGTTCTCTTCGGGCGAGTTCGGGAAAATCCGACCACCGCCACGCCACAGCGGCGACGAAGTCATACCAGCGCGTGCGCGGCCGGTACCCTTCTGGCGCCAGGGCTTCTTGGTCGAGTGCTTAACTTCAGTGCGATCCTTCTGAGCGCGGTTGCCGGCACGGGCATTGGCTTGGAAAGCCACCACGATCTGATGAATCAGCGCTTCGTTGAAGTCACGGCCGAAGATCGTATCGGGCGCGCTGAACGTAGCAGCGGCCTGACCTTGGTCGTTCAGGAGCTTGAGATCCATTTACTTACGCTCCCTTCTTGGCCGGGGCCTTGATGGCCGGGCGCACGACGATGTCGGCGCCAGCGTGGCCGGGGACAGCGCCCTTGACCAGCAGCAGGCCGCGCTCAACGTCAACGCGAACGACGTCGAGGTTTTGAACGGTGCGGGTGACATCACCCAGGTGACCAGCCATGCGCTTACCCGGGAAAATACGGCCCGGATCTTGTGCTTGACCAATCGAGCCGGGGACGCGGTGCGAACGGGAGTTACCGTGCGAAGCGCGTTGCGAACCGAAGTGGTGACGCTTGATGGTACCGGCGAAGCCTTTACCAATGGTCGTGCCCGTCACGTCGACCTGTTGGCCGGCTTCGAACACGGATTCCACGGCGATCACGGCACCGGCTGCAAATTCAGCAGCGCGAGCGGGATCAAGGCGGAATTCTTTGAGGATGCTACCGGCTTCAGTGCCGGCTTTGGCGTAGTGGCCCGTTTGCGGCTGAGCCACACGCGAGGCACGACGAGTGCCATAAGTCACTTGGATCGCGGCGTAGCCGTCGGTTTCCAGCGACTTAACTTGGGTCACGCGGTTGTTAGACACGTCCAGCACGGTTACCGGGATGGATTCACCTTCCTCGGTAAAAATGCGGGTCATGCCGACCTTGCGACCCACCAGCCCCAGCCGGTGAGCGGCGGGCGTGGGTGTCGAATTCGACATCGTTTTCTCCATTCCCGACTGCGATTGGTCGGGGCTAATCAGGCAAAAGGTAACGGCCTTTGCCCTACGACTATGTTCAACCTGGTTGGTATTGCCTGAAGCCCTGTTGGCTGTAAATCGCCGCATGAATCTGCGGCTCAGCGTTCTGGTTCAGGTCATTCCGCCCATAGTTAGACTTGCCACAAAATGGCAAGCTTGGCATATTAGCATGATTTTTTCAGGCAACACAAGTACTTAGCTCGCTTTGGGCAAGGGGAAGCGGGCGGTTTTGCCACACTTCATGCGGGTCCAATGGACGGCCTGCCCGGCATGGCGTCGAACCGGGCGCTGTACGGCAGTAAGCGCCCGCTAACCTGGTGTTGCGCCCCCGTCTTGGGCTCTCGAAGCCCGCCCTGAGCTCAGGCGGCTTTCCTTGCCCTGCCCGATTCGTGCCAGGGAATCAGTACTTTGCGCAGCGAACCGACCGCGAAGTACAGCACAAACCCGATCATCGCCAGCAACAGCACCACGGCGAACAGGGTGTCGACCTCCATGTCCTGCAACTTGACGGTGGCCAGGTAGCCCAGCCCGCGCGAGCCGGCCACGAACTCCGACACCACCGCACCGATGATGGACAGCACGATGGCCATTTCCATGCCCGTCAATATATAAGGCAGTGAAGCCGGGATCACCAGCAGACGGAAACGGCTGCGGCCGGTGGCGTTGCCCACCTGGAAGACCTCAACCAGGCCGGTGTCGACCGACTTCGCTCCCAGATAGCTATTGGCGAACACCGGAAAGAACGCCATCAGCGCCGAGATCACGATCTTCGATTCAATGCCGAAGCCAAACCACAGGATGAAGAGGGGAATCAAGGCCACCTTGGGCGTCAGCTGTAGCGCCACGACGAACGGCTTGAAGATCGTGTCCAGCAGTTCGACCCTTCCCAGCACCTGACCGATCAACGTACCCAATACCACCGCGATCACGAAGCCGCCCAGGCATTCGGCCAGCGTCGTATAGATGTGGAAATAGGTGTCGGGACGCTGCATCAACTGCGCGAGCGCGGCCAGCACATCCTCGGGCGGCGGCAACACCAGCGGCGACACGTCAAACAGCGTCACATAGCTTTTCCACAGCGCGAAGAACACCAGCACGGAACAGATTTGAATGGCGCAGCGTTTCATTCAGATCTCCAGATGCTTACGCAGTTCTGCGCATAGGCGCGCGTATTCAGGGTGTTCGCGTTGCTCGGTGCGCGGACGCGGCAGATCCACGCGGATCTCCGCCGCCACGCGGCCCGGGCGGGCGGACATGACGATGACGCGGTCGGCCAGATGCACGGCTTCGCTGATTGAGTGGGTGATGAGGAACGCCGCAAAGCCCTCGCGCATCCAGATGCGTTCGGCATCCGCGATGATCTGCTCGCGGGTCAGCGCGTCCAACGCGCCGAAGGGTTCGTCCAGCAGCAACAGCTCCGGATTCGAGAACAGCGCACGCGCAAACGATGCACGCTGGCGCATGCCGCCCGACAGCTCCGACGGATTGCGCTTTTCGAATCCACTCAGGCCCACCATGGCGCATAGCTGGCGCGCACGTTCCAGATCGGCGGATGTCGCCCCCGTCGTCATTAGCTTGGGCAGTGCGACGTTCTGTTCGATATTCAGCCACGGCAGCAGACGATGCTCTTGGAAGGCGACACCGAAGCGCACGGGGTTGGACGCGCCCCGCCCTGGCCAGTCGATCTGGCCTTCACTGGGCGCATCCAGGCCGCACAGCAGCCGCAGCAAGGTGGACTTGCCGCAGCCCGACGGCCCGATAATGGCCACGAACTCGCCTGGCGCAATGTGTTGGTTCACGCCCTGCAAGGCGGTGGTCACCCCCGAGTCGGTCTTGAATTTCTTGGTGACGTCAATAAAGCGGACGATCGCCGTGCCGGCATCCAGCGCCGGCGCGATAGAGAGGGCATCAGGCAACTGCGATCTCCCAGATGTCGTTGGTGTAGAGCTTGCGGTCAGTCGCGCGCATCAGGCCGGCGTCCAGCAACAGCTTGCTGCCTTCCTGCCATTGCTTGGGATCGTTACGCACCACCTGGCCTTCGCCATGGCTGAGCCACAGCTCGCGGTTGCCGCGCAGGTCTTGCAGCGCGATGTCCGTCTTGTCGATACCGGGGATATCGAACGCGCGTCCCATCAGCGCGATCGCTTGCAGCAGCGCCACATCATCCATCGTGGCCAATTCCCTGACCGCCTGCACCACGCCACGGGTGAAAGCAACATACGCTTCACGGTTTGCCGTCAGTTCGCTCTCGCGCGCCACATAGACCTGGCCGGGTACGCCGTCATCAGCGTGCATGACTGAGATGGCCAGCTTTTGTGCGCGCAGGCGCGACACCGTGCTGGTGTTGCCAAAGAAAGCATGCAGGCGGCCCGCCTCGATCATGGCGAACGACGCGGGGCCATCAGCGACACGCTCGCGGCGCACCGACTTCGGGTCTACGCCGGCGTGGGCCAACATCAGGTTCAACGTCGCTTCCATCGATCCGCCAAACGACGCCAGCCCGACGATCTTGCCAGCCAGTTCGCGGGCATCCGAGATCGGCGCGCGCTCGGCAGAGATCACGACAAACGGCGAGATCTGGGCGATGGTGCCGAAGGCAATGACGTCTGAATTGTCTTGCGCACGCGCAGACATATAGTTGGCGCCACCCGTGCGGCCGGCATCGACCTGGCCGGCCGCCGCCAGTTGCACGACCTGCGCTGCGCCGCGGCCGACTTCCACGCGCAGGTCCAGGTTTTGCGCCTTGAACTTGCCGGATGCCGACGCGTACAACACGGGCGCAAAGGCCAGCGACAGCGTAAACGGCGTCAGGAAAGTGAATTTGCCACCCGGCGCGGCCTGTACTGTGCCGGCTGCGGGCAGCATCAGGGCGCCCGCCATGCCGGCGGCTGCGCCCAGGAAAGATCTGCGATTCATCACGAGGTCTCCAAACAAGGGTTAGGGCGTGGCATGCGCATCACGTCTTGGCCGCTGCCGCCGCTCGCTTGCGCTCGGCCTTTGCGATGGCGATGGGGTGGTCCGCGGGATAGTCAGGGAGGTCTGGGCGATTGGCGCCCAGCATCACGCACATCAGCGCTTCTTCCTGACCCTCGTTACGCAGGCCGCGATAAATGCCCGGCGGCACCGAAATCACATCGCGTTCGCTCAGCACGGTTTCGAAGGTCTCGCCCTGGTATTCGAGGAACAGGCGGATGTTGTGGCCGCGCAGAATGAAGAAGGCCTCTTCGACGTCGGGGTGAACGTGCAGCGGGCCTTCACAGCCAGCAGGCAGCACCATCGTGGAGAACGTGAAGTGCTCGGCGGGAATCGAGTTCTGATCATCGCGCACGCCGGCCGCACCGGTGCCGATGTAGCGCGTCTGCGCACGGCGGTAGACAGGGTCGACCTCGGCCTGCCAGCCCAGCGCATTCCAGTCATAGGAACGCGTGGCGCGGCGCGCGACGCGCGTCTCCATCCATTCGCCCAACGTTTTGTCCTTAGGGCGTTTCCAGCTGGCGAATTGAGGGTTTTCTTGATCGGGTACCGGGATCTCGTTGGCGGGGGTCAATGCAGACGGGATTGCAGCATTCATGGCGTTTCCTTTAGGTAACGTTCAGCTAGGCCATTCCTGGCGGGAAAAGACGGGGATTGCGATCAGAACGAGTGCTGGATGCCGACGCCGAATTGACGGCGGCTGATGTCGTCGCCCGTGGTGTGGTCGCGCGTATCGGTGTCGTTGACAAGCACGTACAGATTCGTGCGCTTGGACAGGAAGTGCTGGTAGGCCACGCCCACGCCAGACGCCTTGGACAGCACGGCGTGCTGATAGCTGGCCATCACGCGGCCGCGGCCAGCCGGAACGCTGACGCCGAACGTGTAGACGCGGTCGCGGTCGCCTCCGGCGGCAACGTAGCCGGGCGCGGGGCTTAAATTGATGTCGCGCTGTTCGTTGTAGCCAGCGTGCAGCTTCAAGATGTCGAAGTCGTAGGCCGCAGCCAATTGCAGGTTCTTGGCATCGCGGCGCGCCGGCGTCAGGTTTGACGCGTTCAATTGCTCGTAGGTGGCCGCCAGCTTCAGCGGGCCGTAGCCGTAGCGCAGGCCGGCCGTGATGACGCGGTCGTTATCCGCCGTGCGAAAACCTTGCTCGGCGTCGGGTGAAAAGCTGTAGCCAATACCGGCCTCCAGGCCGTTCCAGGTCGGTGTGAAGTACAGAACCGAATTACTGATGCGGCCATCGACGCCGAAATCGCCCGACTTGTAGCCGAAGGTGTTGCCGATGGAATTGCGTGACCACGACACGCCGAATGGGCTGGCCACAAATGGCGTCCACGCGTAGCCGAACACCACTTGGCGCCCCATCCGCACTTCGCCAAATCCGCCCTTCAATCCGACCGTAGCCTGACGGCCGAACAGACGGCCCTGCGTATTGGTGCCGTTGTCGCCATTGAAGCCGCTTTCCAGCTGGAACGTGGCGGCCAGGCCGTTGCCCAGGTCCTCAACCCCACGCACGCCCCAGCGCGACTGGCTGGAAATGCCGCTATCGATGCTGAGCTTGGTGGCGTGGTCATGGGTGTCTGAGCGAAAACCCATATCGATCAATCCGTACAAGGTAATCGACGAACTGGACACGGCTGGAACTGCGGGAGCCGCCTGGGGGGTATGGGCGGCGATGGACGCCATGGTGGCGAATGCGACGGCGAAGGCTCGGCGCAGCGTGGACTGGATCATGCTGGTGTTCCCCTGGGATCTGCACTTCCGCCCGGCAGAGTCCGACGGCCGGCGATGCCGCCGAACCGCCGCCACACCGGACGGTTTATGTTTTATTGGTGAAACGTTGATTCAACAACGAGACAAACGCAGTATAATTGCGCTGCATCAAAAACCATTCCCGGGATTACCCGTATGCCCTCCGCATCCCCCCATTCCCCGCCGCCGCCTATGTCTGCGCGATCACCAGCCCCCTCAAACGCCTTGTCCACGCGGTGTGCAGCGCTGGATGAACATTTCGCGCAGCACGTGGTGCCTTCGGCGTTTGGCCCCCTTGCCTACCGCAGCGCGGGGGCCGGTCCGGCAATCGTCCTGCTGCACGGCATCGGCTCCGCGGCCGGGTGTTGGCTGGATGTTGCGCTGGCCCTGCGCGATCAATTCCGTGTCATCGCCTGGAACGCGCCGGGCTATGCGGGTTCCGCGCCGCTGCCCCGGGCGCATCCGCGGGCGGACGACTACGCCGATGCGCTGCACCAGCTGTTGACCCATGCGGGGGTCACTGAGTGCGTGCTGGTCGGGCATTCCCTTGGCGCCATCGTGGCGGGCGCTTACGCGGCGCGCGCGGCCGGTGCTGCGGCGCCGACGAATCGGAGTGTTGCGATTCAACGGCTGGTGCTGCTGAGTCCCGCTCAAGGTTACGCAAGCCATGACGCCTCACAACGCGAGGCCGTGCGCATACGCCGGCTGGCCCTCTTGGACAGATCGGGTATTGACGGTATGGCGGCCGAGCGAGCCTCGGCCTTGTTGTCGGACGCAGCGACGCCAGCCATGCGCGAATGGGCGGCCTGGAACATGCGCCAGATTTCAACGCCCGGCTACCGTCAAGCGGTCGGCCTGCTGTGCGACAGCGGCCTCTTGCTCGGCTCCACGCCCGCCATGCCGGTGGACGTAAGAGTGGGAAGCGAAGACACCATCACCCCGGCCGCAAGCGGGCAAGCCATCGCACAAGCCTGGGGGGCTTCGTTCGGGCTCATCAACGGCGCGGGCCACGCCTGCCATATCGAGCGCCCCGCCCAGGTCACGGAAATCGTGCGCGCCGCCGCAATGGAGGGCGGCAGCGCCAAGACGGAGTCCGCCTTTGCTTGAAGAGAACACCATGAACGAAGACAACCGCTATACCGTGCCGGCGCTTGAGCGGGGCTTGCGGCTGCTGGGCGAATTCAGCCGCCAGGATCGTGTGCTGGGCGCACCGGAGTTGGCGCGGCGGCTGAATATCCCGCGCTCAACCGTGTTCCGGATGCTGAACACGCTCGAGTCCCTGGGTTTTGTCCGCAAGGCCGACGGGGGGGCAGCGTACAAGCTGGACATGGCCGTACTGCGCCTAGGCTTCGAGTATCTGGCGTCGCTGGAAATCACCGATCTGAGCCGGCCCCTGTTGGAACGCGTGCGCGACGCGACCGGCTATTCCACCAATCTGGTCGTGCGCGATCGCCGTTCTGCCGTGGTCGTCGCCAAGGTGTCAGCGCCCACACCCTTCGTCAGCACCGTCTTCGTGGGCACTCGCCTGCCGGCGCACGCCACGCTGCTGGGCCGCGCGGTCATGTGTGATCTGGCCCTGCCCGAGCTGCGTGAGCTGTACGGCGACGAGCCGTTGCCGCCTCACTCCCCACACACGCCACGCACCGTAGCAGCGTTGCACGCGCTTCTGCAGGAAGATCGGGCGCGCGGCTATGTGATTGAACGTGGCTTCTATGAAGCTATCGTCGGCAGCATCGCCGCTCCCGTTAGGGATGGCAGCGGCCGCGTGATTGCTGCGCTGGGCGTGACTATCCCCACCCCAGGCCCCGATGAGCCCGCCATCGACGAAGGCTCCGTCATTCGCGCGGTATGCGCCGCCGCACACGAGCTATCCACCTTGCTCGATTACGCGCAACCGGCCGTCGCGCCCGGCGCCGCGGCGGCGCCCACGCGACGCTGAACCCCTACTAACTTGAGGATGCATCCATGTTGAAGATTGCCATGGTGGGCTGCGGCGCGATCGGCGTTGCCGCGCTGGAATTGCTTGCCAACCGTCCTGACGTATCCGTCGTCACCGTACTCGTACCCGCGCCGCATCTGGACGACGCGCGGCAATGCATCCGGCCTTGGGCGCCGCACG